>OATU01000536.1_pt1 | contig 33001 bp, 51 predicted proteins | sample 1516711 | NCBI WGS metagenome assembly OATU01 (sample SAMEA2579971, study PRJEB22360) | human gut metagenome | biome: human gut; feature: human-associated habitat; material: faeces | place: Denmark | collected 2008/2010 | reverse complement strand
GGGTTATAATTGTTATACCTCTGCGGCTTTTCCGGCAGCGGCAGCAGGCCCGCCAGTTTCTCCAGCAGTGCTTTACTGTTCTGCACTGGTTTTTCTGGCGACCGGATTATAAAGCTCATCCGATGGGGTCGCTCCGGCGTATCGGCTCCCTTCTGCGCTTTTGTCCCGTATAATTTGCAAATCCTGGCCGGGTTGAAGTTTGCTGTATCAATTTTTACCTTGTCGTCTGAAAAGAACAAATCCAAAACAGTAAGGCAGTTCTTAACCAGCTTTTTATTCTCATCGTCCATTTTCAGGCCAATCCGATAAAGCAAATGAACGCCGTTGCCACTAAAGGCAACTATCGGCTCTTCAAACCCATTTCGTTTAAGAAAAGCATAAACTTCATTGCCTTTAACTTTCGCGGCCTGTATCTGCTCAGCGCTGGCCGAAGTGCCTGCTGCCCGCTGTGGGTCTATGTCCACCATCAACCAGTCGTAACAGAAAATATCAGAGTCCGTAGTTGTTGGCTTTGCATTTCGTATAAGCTGGTCACGCTGCTGCCGGGAATAACATTCATCCTTGATACCATTCAGGGTGATGTAGACATTGGCGCCGGCGCCAAGCTGTATCGACCGAAGACAGTTAAGCAAGGTATCGGCAGAGGTGAAATATCCACTGGCGTTTCCTCCGCTGGCGATAATGCGGATTTCAAACAACTCACCCTCTGGTTTCATGATTGTGATTGCTTTCCGGATTTCATTCTCATCAAAAATCATTCAAGCACCCTCCCATCCTTTGTTGTTCGAGGGACAGGTTTATAAATTTCCTGTTTACTGCCTCCATTGTCCTGGGTTCTGGAAAGCCAGTTATTAATAAATCTCTCAATTCCTCTTGCGGTCTTTCTCTTTGTCTGGTTGCTATCCAGCCATGTCAACATCTTTTTTAGTTCACATATAACATCTACTGCCGGAAATGCCGCCTCCCAATTTTTAATTTTTTTTAATGGGACATTGTAGAACGTTCCGTCAACAAGGGGGAGAAAAATATCGCTACAGTCAGGAGCGGGAATCCCCGGCTCCGGACATATATATTCTTTTTTCTTTTCATTCTTTACATTCTTTACATTCTTGTATATGTTCCTGACTGGTTCCTCACTGGTTCCTGACTGGTTCCTGACTGGTTCCTCACTGGCTCTTTTACTGGCCCCCAACCCTTGAAAATCTTCGTAGTTTACAATGAAAATAGTGGTTCTTTCACTGGCTCTTTTTTTGACCATTTCTATCATGTTATCCTGCATTAACTGCGAAAGATAGCATGCTACCTTTTTTCTGCTCCATCCCCACCGTTCAGCAAGAAACCTTTCACTTCTGTATATATATCCGCGTTTCCCATCTATAAGATTCCCGCGCCTGTCCAAAAATTTCTCATCACTATGCTTTGCCAGCAACAACAAATCAATCCATGCCTGTCCTTTTGAAAATGGCTTCTCATCCCATACCCAATGTTCCTGAATTGTCCGGCTTACTTTTATCCATCCGGCCCCACCTTTTTTCTCATCACTGGTCATCTGAATCATCCTGTTCAAGCCTCCGGACGTAAGTGTCATATCCATTTTTCCAAGCCATCTCCAAAAAACACATCAGTCGATTGTAATCTTGCAAATCACAATTAAAAACAAGACTATTTCCTTCGCCTTCGATTTTTATCTGTATCTTCATGAACACCACCCTCCTTCTATATGCTGTCAGCCTGTTAAAGCATCCTATTTTTATTTATATTCCGGGAGAAGCCGGTCAACCTCTCCCGGAAGTTCACTCAAGTGGCATCAATATTTTCGTGATATATTAACCAGAGAATGAACGGTCAACGGGTTACTATGTAAAGGGCCGTGGCCCGATACATCACATGAGCTATTACTCCAATATCATTTCCTATTTACGCTCATAATTATATGTGCTATAATACATCACCAAGAGGTGAGGAAATGTTAGATGCAAATACAATAATGAATTTTGGTTTTCCCGACAATTTGAAATATTTAAATCTTGAATTCTGTTTTAATGATACGCTTGCTGATAGTAGTCTTGTCGGCTGTGGCTGCCATTGTAAAACTGATACTGTGAAATTTTTCTTGTACAATAGTTTAGAAAAAAAATGTGTTTTTACTATGCATTTTTATATTGAAGAAAACTTTAATAACATTTTTAGTAAACTTAAAATATCTGAGCGCCACGTTTATTTGCAGCACATAGCAACCAACAGCCTGTATAGAAAACAGGGCATTGCATCTTTTTATCTCAATAAATTGATCGGCTTTTGTGCAAACAATGATATTCATATCATTGTTCTCGATGTGTGTCCTGATTCCAGTGATGAAACAAATGCCCTGAATAGAAGCGAACTCACTAATTTTTATAACAATTTTTCTACGGATGAAGTCAAGATACAAATTATTTAGTCTTACCGCCGCTCCGGCCCCTTGCAGAATACCGCCGGCAGCCAATGGTCTGTTTTGTACTGCGTGTTTCGCTTCACCTGTGGAAGTAACAATGTTTTCCCATCTATCAGATAGGTGAAAAGCGGCGTTGGCTTCCGATGCGCCTTTCCTTCGCTGATAAGTTCGCCCAGCATGTCATATGCCTCTTTCTTCCAGCCTGTCCAAAAAACCACATGCTCGCACTTTTCTGACAATGCGTCCAGGTTCCCCTTATAGTCATAATCGTTCTGCTCAAACAGCCATTCCAGTTCTGCATAGCTTACGTGGTCATTCTGCTCTATGTACTTCAATACTTTTTCTTTCATCTCGTCTTTTTTCATTGGATACCTCCTCTAAATCGTTGCCAGCAACTCCATTGCTTCCAAGAAACGACACTTGCTGATAAGCAGGATCGCTTCATTTTCGATTATAGTTCTGCGGTCAAGCTCCGCTTGCATTGCAGAAACCTCCTTTACAAGTTTCCCTGTTGTATTTACTGCCTTATCATAACTCTCCAGCATCCGGTCATAACGCTCTTCTGGTATCATTACCATTTTCTGTATCTCTGCTATTTTCATAACGCTCCCTTTCTGTTGCGATATCGCAACTCTCCGGCCTTAATCTTCATGACAAGCTCTTCATTCGTCATGGTATTTTATTCTCCTTTTTGGCAAGATTTATCCCGATCCGGATCCCCTCTTCTTTTCCCGCAGTATAGGCAAAGTTGATTTTACTGACAATCGCTTCGGCAAGCGCCACATCACCCTCGTCGGGGGCGTTAAGGACCTCCAGCCAGCTTTTAACAAATTCCTGTTCATTTATCGGATATGTCATACCGCTGCCCCTTTCCTTCTGCGCTCTTCATTCCCAATTCATAGCCGTACATAAACACCTCCCGGAACTGGTACTCCTCCAACGCACACAAATAGTCTTCTTGCGCCTTTCTTATAGCTGCATATGCTTCACTGACAGCCTCCGGCGCCGGCCGCCAGTTCTGATCCAAAAAATCGCTATACAAAGCTTTCAGTTCTTCTTCTGTAAAATCATCTTTTTTCATGCCGATTCCCTCTCTTTTCACTCTAGTTACCAACTCCTGTTCATTAGTTGGATATGCTATTCTTGTAATCTTCCTCTATATCCTGTTGCAAACCCCTTAATTCTTTAATTACATCTTCGATTCTGCTTAAATAATCAAACACAATATGGTTTTTAATCTTTGCTTCGTTATAGAACACTTTCAACACGTATGCTTTCGGATCTGATTCTCCGAAAAATTCTTGAAATAAATCGTCACATATCGTAAAAGCTTTTTCTTGTGCGAGTTCTAATTCTGTAATTGCCTCGTCCATTCTTGTTATTTTGTCGAAATTCATCCTAAATCCTCCTTAAGCTAAATCATGTCGCCCAAATCGTCCGATATCCGGTCTAAATGGCGCGATATTCCGAAGAGTGCTTTTCCCAACGAATCTCCTGTCAGCGAATTTGTTTTATTATTATCCAGTTGGTTGATTAACCCTGTAATCGCCAATGATATTCCTTCAACTTCAATTGATAAATCTGATAAATCTTTTTTCATCCAAAATCCTCCTTTAACTTTCGCCGGAACCGTGGTATTATAAAAATGTGTTATAACCTATCGGCTCCGGCCGGTTGCCCTTTTCTGACTGCAATCAGTTAAGGGCTTTTTCTTTTTCCTCGGCAGCAGGCGTTTCGCCGGCAACGTGTGTAATCAGCGTGTCAAGGTTAATCAGGATTCTTCGGCCAGCGCGATATACCGGTATTTCACCCTGATTTACCATCTGACGGATTCTCCACTCACCGAGGCCGCTATCCGGGTCCTGCTCTTTAAAATAAGCTGCACACTGTTTAATCGTCCTCATTCTCGGTATTTCTGCCATTATGGTTCCTCCTGTAGTTGTCCGGTTCCGGCTAGATAGCCTAACCAAAAGATATATTTTGCCCCGTAACCCACCGCGTTGTGAAATGTCTTACGCTTTGTTTCGGAACCGGCCCTGCTGACGTAATAGGCCAAATAATCATTGAACGATATCGGCGGTTCTTCCAATTTATCCAGTGCCTTTATCGATGGTAATATCTCTTCGGCCAATTCCTTCGCCTCTTTCATCTGCCTGTCTGTTCTTCGGCTGTCCCAAGCATTAAACAGGCTCTTCCAGGTTTCAATTCCGTATTTACTTGAGATATATTCGCCAAGAGCGCCAAGTCCTCCGTTTGATTCATCTTCGTTAATGTACGGCCCTTCAAAGGATACATATTGAATAAATTTCTGCACATCTGTCTCCGGAACTGTGGCATTGACGTATAAGCATTTCGTCGCACTGTCATAAATTGTTACAAACTGCCCAAGCTCCATACGATAATGGCCGTTAAGTTGAAATATCAAATATGTCGGTAATTCCGCCGGCGCAACTCTTTTAACGGTTATTTCTTTCATGCTTCTTCCCTTCCTTTCTTTAATAACAAATTATGGAACCGATCCGATGGGCCGTTTTCGTTACAGTAAATTTTCAAGTCATCAACAACATCCATCCATTGCAAAAGCATAATTTCCAGATCCTTATTCTGATAATCCCATAGGAGACAGGCCACTTCCTGGGCGGTTCCGATGGGCTTATCAGGCGGCCACTGTTTCAACTTATCCATCATATAAAAATAGTCCTTACATTCCCACCGTTCCCCGTCATATTCTTTCGTCACAGGATATAACTGTAAAAGTTTTTGAGGTGTCAATCTCCCGATGGCGTCCATCACCGTTTTAACTTCCTGGTAGCGGCTTTCAATTTCTAGACAGGACTTCGGCTTGATATGTTTGATTTCTCTCCACTTCTCTTTCTGAGCTTTAACTGCCAGATATATGTATTTAGACAGGTCATCCCCCTGTAACCGATGCACTTTGGATGTACCGCCACGTGAAGCCAAGAATCTCCACAGGGCATTGCTATACGTCCCGGTCCCTGTCTCGTATCTTCCGTCATTCTCCCACATGTCCCAAGCTCCCTTTGCGAAGGGAATTAGTATGTTGGCCGGGCCTCTATATTCAGCCAACAGGCGGCAGGTGAAGAATAGTCGTTCTGCCAATGGGCGAAGATTACAAGGGAAGCGCCGGTATCTCAGCGTGGTCCTGAATATATCAGCCATGTCGTTATAATCTTCCGACGAAGCCTTATAGCCAAATGCCTCTGGAGCAGGCTTCAACAAGCTCTTTTTGTCCATCCGCCTAAGAGCATAAAGCATATTGTTGATACTTATAACCCAAGAACAATGAGCCTGAGTCGCCTCTTCTACATTGTCCAGGTATTCCGGTTGTAAGTATGCTTCCAGTATCCCTCTGCAGAGCTTCAGTCCATAGGCATCAACTTCTAACTTCCAGGATGCAGGTTTCATTCTAAAAACATGAACCCCGTCTCTTAAACCATGTTCCTCAACCCTGTCGCAACAGGACTTTGCATACAGTTCCATTTCCCCACCCTTCATAATTTTGCATATGCTGAAGATGGGTTCCGAGACATACTTCCCCTTCTTTATGTGCTTTAATAAAAGTTCTTTGCTATCTGCATCCATTTCAATCTCCTTTCACCAGCACGCCTTGTGGATATAGGGGTTATCATCCTCTTCCGAATCATAATACCCAACCTGTACCTGATGGCCGGCTCTTATTGCGTCTACAATGCTCTGCACCTCCCGGAGCGTCCGGGTTTCCTCGCCATCGGCATACTCAGCCAGGGCGCGCCGCAGCTCCGCCATAGGCCCCTGGTATCTCCACTGTCCAATTACGGTTTTAAAAATAATATCCTGCTGCACATTGCCAATAACCAAACCATTAAGGGCATAATACTTGATAAACCCTTTTACCATCTGATCGTCGGACAACTTTCCGTCTACTAATGCGAACAACCAAGTCTTTATCCCTGCATTCTCCATTTTCATTCCTCCTCAAACATATCTGCCTGAGCATTCACGTCTTTAATTTCCTCTTCCAATGCCATAGGCAATTCATATTCTTTAATCATCTTAATAGCTAATTCGCATTGGTTCCGTTTAATTGCTTTGTATGTATTAACACCAAATTCTCTTCTCAACTGCCCTTCCAGGTCCCGGTATACCCGGCCCCGCAATCCCCTATCCTGATAAGCCGGAGCCTCTTTACCTCCCATCAGTGGCACTACTTTATGATTCTTCGCCTGAGTTATCTTCTGGCATTCCAAGGCTAACAATGGCATGTCCCGTTTGAACTCTTGCAGGTCTTCATTTACTGCGTCAATCTTTTCATCCACTTCAAAGATAGCCTGCTGCTGAAGCCGGAGCTGTTCTATAGCTGAGAGTTTCTTTCCTTCCGGCATTTCATAGCTGCCTGTCCGGCAGAGGGATGGTAAAACCTCCATAGCCAACCACTGCTGATATTTAATCGCTCTGTCATTCCCGGCCTTGAAACCCAGCATGTAGAATAGGCTTTCCGGTAGATAATCATCTTTCGCCCACTCGTGGGCGAAACCACATTCAGCACTGAAACCGTTTATCCGCTCCCACCTGATTGTTGTATAAACTTTTCCATTTTTTGTTTCAGTCTTTGTCCAGCCGTATCCAATCGCCGTATCCTCCGCGTTTACGGAAATACTTCCGTCTGGATTCAATAGCGTTCTCACTTTAAAACCCAATTCACTGTTTTCAAATATCTTAATTTCGTTCATTCTGTTATCCTTTCTATTGCTATTTTTTCACTTATTTTTTATACTGTATTTACAGACGTTATTACGTCGAGTACAAAGGAAATAGGAGTTTTACTATGGCCTCTAACGAATATGAAACAATAAGGCAAGCAACCGCCACATTCGCCGACATACTTAGAACTCTAAGTGAGTCCTATGCACCCATGCTTAATGAGTTACGAGAAACTGTGGCCGTATCTCTAGAAATTCAATCCGATGTCCTTCAAGCATTAGAGTCATTTAAACCTGAACTAGCTAAAGTTCTAGAGTCCATGGATACTTATAAATCAATAAGTCAAGAACTTTCTGAACTTATAAATGAAAAAATAATAAAATCGTATAGTGCTATTGATTATTCAGCATTAATAAAGTCAATTCGGGATATAACGATTCAGGAAACCTTTGTGTCTGTCCCGGAATCATTAATTTCCAATGTTCCCCAGCACGAATGGGATATATCTTCTGATATTCATTCGGCGCAACAAACACCAGTGATGCGTCAACTTTCTATAACCAACGCAAAAAGGATTCTTTATGATACATTGGTTTTACTTATTGCAATTCTCGCTTTACTTCGCGCTGAATTGGATAGTGTCCAAAACGACGCCAACCATAAAGAAGTTATTAATACACTCCAGGAACAAATCAGCATCACTACAGAGACAAACAATTATCTTTTAACGCTTATCGAAGTGCTTGCAGATATTCCAGAATCTGATCAAACAGACGACGTGACACCTGATTATTCTCACTCTGAAGCTCTAGTGACTGAATCAAGTAGTACCCCTGCTGATTTAAAACCTCCCACATCTGCTGATGAATCCGATGATTCTGAATAGCACTAATTAACTGAACCGTAACAATTATCAGAATCCACACCTTCCACGCTGGAAGACGTGGATTTTTCTTTTCTTTCTCGTTCATTCTTCCTCCTTTAGTTTTTTGTCGCATATCACGCGACAAATTGATTAAAAAAAATAGCCACTGCATCATCTTTGCTTAAGCCTAATGACTTTACTATCAAGTCAGCTTCTTTAATAGAAAAATTTTCTCCGTTAGAATTGATTTTTCTATACATCGTAGAACGATCCATGCCTATTTTAGCGGCCAATTCCTCAATGTTAGTTCCACATTCTACAATTTTTCCTTTTAGCTTGTTTACGTTAACCACTTTTTCTTCCTCCTTTCATTTTCGCATATCATGCGACTAACCTGATGTTATCATACCCTATCCCCCATGTCAACACATTTTTTTGCGTAATGTGCGATTATTTTTAGTTTTTCATCAAAATCTGTTGCAAACATGCGACACATGTGTTATTATAATGCTAAACATACAAGGTGGTGATTGAATATGGAAATAGGTGAGAGAATAAAGCAGCGAAGGCTAGAGCTGAATTTGACTGTTGATGAATTGGCAAAAAGATTGGGAAAGAATAGAGCTACTATTTACAGGTACGAAAGCAATGATATCGAAAACTTTCCAACGACTATCTTAGAACCATTGGCAAAAGCTTTAAATACAACACCGGCCTATCTCATGGGCTGGGAGGAATCCATCCCCGATTATACTTTTACGTTGGCTGATGGCAGTAAGATAAACATCGAATATATGGAGCCAGCAAAACAAAAAGCTGCTCAGCGCCTTCTGACTTATTATTTTAAACTTAATGCGATAGGGCAAAAAAAGGCTCTTGAAAATATAGAGGATTTATCTAAGATATATTCAAAAGATTACCTCGTACCACAGGCCGCCCACGAACGCACCGACATTGAAGTAACTGACGATATGAGGAAACATGACGATGATATCATGGATGACGACGAATTTTGGAAATAGGAGCTGATTATTTGAGCTATGACGACTTACTGATTGAAGCCGACGGAGCAGGGCTGATAGTGAAAGAAGCCCCTCTCCTGTCCGGCGATGGCCGTTGTAAGGGCTGCCGCATTGCGATCCGGAAGGACATACCGACTTTGCAAAAAAAGGCTGATACTTTGGCGGAGGAAATGGGCCATTTCTATACCACCGTTGGTGACATCCTGGAACAAGATACAGTTAATAGCTGCAAACAGGAACGCTCAGCCCGGTTATGGGCTTATAATAAACAGATCGGACTACAGGGAATTATATGGGCCTATCAGCATCAGTGCCGAAATCCGTACGAGGCAGCCGAATATCTTAACGTTTCAGAGGAAACCTTTACGGAGGCCATAGAGTTTTATCGGAAAATATACGGGCAGGGTATTATGATAGATAACTATTTCATACAATTTGAACCTAATCTTCAAGTGTATGAGTATTTCCAGATATAAGGAGGACGCCGCATGAAATTCGGAATGAGAAAAGTAAGCCCCATGAAGTCCTTTAAGGCCAGAACCACCGGCCGGGCCAAAAGGGCGATTAAAAAAGCGATTATCCCAGGATACGGCAAGAAGGGCATGGGCTGGCTGAAGAACCCGAAGAAGGCTGCCTATAACAAAATCTATAAAAAGACTACTTTTAGCCTTTTTGATTTATTTAAATAATTCTAATTAAATAGCCTTTGGCTTTTTAATAAAAACTTTTGGAGGATAAAATTATGAAGAAAAGAGTATTACTTATTGCTGGTTGCTTATCTTTTGCGCTATGCGCTTCGGCCTGTGGGGGAGAAAGTTCAGCACCAGTAGAACCAACTACTGCTGTACCAACTGTTGAATCCACTGCTGCCCCGGAAACAGAGCTGGAAACGGAAGCAGAGACGGAAGCGGATCTCTCGGCCCCTTTCATTTTTGAAACGGATGATTATTCCGTTGAATATGTAAAGCACGAAGTAGGAAAAGATTATGAAGGAAACCCCTGTGTGCTTGTTTATTATAATTTTACAAACAAAGGCGAAGAAGCGACAAGTGCAATGATAAAAACATACATTCAGGCATTTCAAAATGGAATCGAATGTGATACCGCTATCGTCATGGATGAAAATGAGGCTGTTTCAAATTATCAGAAGGATATTCAAAAAGGCATCACACTTGAGGTTTGTCATGCCTTTTCAATCAAGGACATGTCCGATGTAACGTTGGAAGTATCCGAAGTTATATCTTTCGATAACAAAAAATCAGAGCAAATTATCAAATTACAGTAAGTAGCAAAAAGCCCCAGGAGCTGCGAACTCCGGGAGCTTTTAGATAATCCGTACCGGCTGCGCCGATACAATGTATCCTGAACAAATATATTGTATCATCCAGGCGCCAAACTTTCAACCGGTATGGCGTCTTTTTTGTACCCATTTTTAAGGAGGATGATACTATGGCAAGCATAACCCCACGCAAAAACAAGCAAGGCGAAATCATTTCATATCAAATTGAGGTGTTCCGAGGCCGGGACAGTTCCGGAAAGAAACTCAAGCCATTTTCTATGAGTTGGAAGGTCCCACAGGGCTGGAAAGAGCGGTCCATCCAAAAAGAACTGGATAAGGTAGCAAACGAATTTGAGCTTAACTGCAAAGCTGGACGTATATCAATCGAAAAGAAGACATTCGAGCAGTATGCTGCTTATGTAATGACGTTGAAAGAACGAGACAACAAGCACAAGACCGTATTCCGGTACAAGCAGCTCCTAAACCGTATCAATGCTGAAATCGGCCATATTACCGTTTCGAAGCTCACCAGTGCGGAACTGAACAGCTTTTATCTAAAGATGGGTAAAAAGGGGCAAAATAAGCGAACTGGTGGAGGGTTATCTCCGCAAACAATCCTGCATCATCATCGCCTGATACATGCGATATTGGAACAAGCCGTAAAGGAAGGTATAATCCAGTTTAATCCGGCCGATGGAGCCACGCCACCAAAACAACCAAAGCATGAGGCCGATTTTTTTGAAATAGAGGATGTAATAAGAATCCGTGAAGTGCTGCTGAAGGAACCGTTAAAATGGAGAGTGATTGTTTACTTGCTGATTGATACGGGGGCCAGGCGCGGTGAAATAATGGGGTTGAAATGGTCTTCTATCGACTTCGGAGCTAATCAGATCGTAATAGAAAACAATCTTTTATATTCTCCTGATATCGGTGTTTACAACGACACTCCGAAGACGCATAAAAAAAGGACAATCAATATAGCACCTGAAATATGTAGTTTGCTTAAATTATACAGAAAAGAACGACTTAAGCATAAAATGAGTATGGGGGATCTCTGGACGGATACCGGCTTCTGCTTTACCCAGGATAACGGCATTCCTATGTATCCTGATTCCTTGAATACTTATCTATATCAATTGCAGGACGAATACGATCTACCGCCGATACACCCACATAAATTCAGACACACCCATGCAAGCATATTGTACGAACTCGGTGAAAATCCTGTCGCAATATCTAAGCGTCTCGGACATGATCAGGTTAGCACCACTCAAAACATGTACAGCCACGTTTTGAAGGAAAGTGATAAAAAAGTCAGTAACGATGTAGCGGAACTCCTTTATAGAAACACTGACAAGAAAAGGGGGATGACAGCAAAATAAAGTCAGTCCGTATTTAGTCCGTATATTTTTTTAAGACGAGATAATATTGAATCTACACCTTTTCAATTCAAAATATTAAAAAAGCTCAGATTCCCTTTAAAATCAAAGGTTTCTGAGCTTTTTTAAATTCCCTATTCATTAGCAGGGGAAGAGGGATTCGAACCCCCATTAACGGTTTTGGAGTTATCAATTAAGTAACGGTTTATTTGCGGTTGTTTTTGTTCTTGTTAGGTTTGATATTGATTTTACTATATTTTCGTGATGTCTCATGATGTCAATTAAAATGCGGTTTTATAAGTTTTGGTAAGCTCTGTCCGTATTTTGTCCGTTTTTAAATTATGCTCCTTTTGCTTCCTTATATAAAGGACTAAATAATATTGGACATCCGGATCACTCCTAATCGCCTGCATCATCTATAAATTCAACTATATCTTTTATCTCACATTTCAAAATTCTGCAAAGCTTTTCAGCCGTTAACATGGTAATATTGGCATTGTTTTTCAAGTTATGGATTGTCTTCTTATCAATCCCTTTCTTGATAAGCTGATATGTCGTAATATCCTTTTTCTGCATCGTTTCCCATAACGGCCTATAACTAATCATCTTTACACCCCTCTTGCATTAACTATACTTTGCAACCTGGGGCTTGAATATACTGATTATATTCAGTATAATAAGCCATGTTATTTCCATTATTTACCAGCACCATCACTGTACCAAAGTAGTATGATAAAGTTAAAGGGGAGGGGGATTGACATGAAAAAATGGAACCGATTTAAGCTTGATATCCTATATTACCTGTCTGCTATCGACCTTGCGTTAACTGGCTTTGCATTTACTGTCAGGTATGTTGTAAAGCATCGAAGGATACCTAAAAAATCACAAAAATATAGCAGGGAGGAAATACTGGAAGAGCTTAAGAAAATTGCTAAAGAGCAAAAAGAAAAAGAGGCCCCGGTTGAGGGTCCGGGGCATGAAGAGTAAGATATCAGGGGCGAGGCCAATGGAGATTATGTCTCCCGGCGTCGCCCCCCTTTTTAATATATCGCAGGCATATTTTAGCCCCTATACCCAATAAACGGATAAGGGAATGGTTTTGTGACAGGCTATCTTTTATCCTTTAAGCAACGCCGTCCAGGTCTTAGCCCCGACGGTCCCCGGATAATTAACCTTAACCCCGGCGTCATGCTGGAACTGCGCCACGGCCGCCTCGGTGCCGGAACCGAAGATACCGTCTACTCCGTTTGTGCTGTACCCACGGGCGACAAGGAGCTGCTGAAGCGTCTTGACGTATCCGCAGTTATGTCCTTTTACCAGCGACGGCAGCGGGATGTCTAAGTCCAGGATGCATTTATGCGGGTCTACTGCATCGGAGTAGTCAATCCACTTCGGCCGGCCCCAATGTGTCCAGCCAGCACCATACATGCTTTTATGCTGATAGTTGGCTGCGGAACTTGCCATTTCTGCCACTGTACCATCGCCCAGGTAAATCCCGATGTGGTACATCCGGCCGGAGCTGTTACGTTTAAACACCAGACATACCTTGTCTGACGGCAGGCCGCCGATTACACCTTTTTGCACGCAGGCATTATAATAGCCGTGTGCGGTGTCATCATAGCCAGACAGCGGCATCATAAATCCGGAGCAGTCCGCAGCCATCTTGCCGGCGCCGGTTGCCAGCTTGTTATTGTAATAGGACAACGGATACGACGCGGAGCCATAGTCACGGTACAGACGGTTGATAAGAGCCTGTGTCAGCGGTTCCCCGTTCGCGCCCCATACATATATCCAATCTTTGGCAGCTAGGGCATATTCTTTTACTTCTTTTTGTGTTTTCATGATTACCTCCAATTAAAAAGGGCGGCCCCGCTGGACTGCCCTATGTACTGTTGTTGCGACGTCGCAACGCCGGTATAACCCCACCGGCCGGAAGACGTAAGGATCACCGCCTCTCTATTTCTGCTTGTCACCCTGTCCATAATCGTTACTGTCAATCTTGTCCTTTAAGACCGCGATGTATTTAAGCAGCCAATCCGGCACCGCAGCGCCCATTCTGCCAGCGTTTTCAACGATAGATAGTAATTCGTTCAGCAAGTACCAAACAGCCACCAGAAGGCCGAAAAACGCGCTTGTCGGCATCACAATACCAAGGCTTCCAGATACTTTTGCGATTACATAATCCACCACGACAGCCACGGCAATCACGCAAATATATCCTACTTTTTTGATAATTCCTTTTGCCCCTTTTGCTGAACTCCATCCATATGTCCCGTCTCCTGGATGGTCAATCGCCTCACGTTTGCTGGCAAGCATGCCCGTTATATAGTCTAAGACCATCATCCCCATTAAAACGCATAGTACGGGGTACAGGATTCCCAGCCTGTCGCTTAAAAAAGCACCGGCCGCTGCCAATGCTCCTTGAATTGCAATTACATATTCTTTTTTCATTTCTGCTCCTTTCATTCTGCCGCTACCATGATTTCAGCTTTCTCAGCTTCTGTAATCCATTTCTTTTTGACGGCTGCTGTCAGGTACGCCTCGTTTTTGGTTTCTTTATAAATTCTTGTCAATGTTATGATCATGCATTTTCACCTCCTGTAAGTACATCCATTGTCAGTATGTCCGTCGTTTCTTCAACCGCATCCAGGCGCTCTGCAAGCCGTTCCACGTCCGATTTGGGGCGCAGGCTATAAGTTGTCAGCACCGTACCATCGGAGGCCACCACGGACGCCTCAGACGCCAGCACAAGGTCTGTATGGGTTCCGACTATCCGCCCGTCTCCGCTTTTGACCTGGACTTGCGACAGGTTGTCCTGAGTAAGCAACTCCCAGGTGGCAAGCATCGCCGCACGGTCAGCGGACAACACCTGTAAAGCTCCTATGTAGGCCCCGGCTTCAAGTTCAATTTCAGCTCCATTTTTTAAAATCAGTTTGTCTTTATTCATTTTTTTCAACCTTCCTTTCTTTTTGCTGTTACTCGGTTAAATTGTTATTTTTCAGATTCACCGGAAAAGTTTTATCTCAGGAGTTTCCGGTGAATATTTTCCATCCTGTCCACGTATATGCATTATTTTTTTTTATACAAGAATTTATTGCTATTTTTGAAATACTGTATGACAATAAAATTACGGATAAAGTATCCCATCTATGAACAACAAAACCACTCGAATAGCTAAAGCCGGACGGAACATTTTTACTTGGATTTGAAATAGTTATATAACTGAATCCATATCCGTTGAACAATGTTTGTAATATTTCGATAATATCATCTTCGTTTCCGACTTCTATATATCCTTTTAGTTTGCCGTTGACCATCTCGCCATTTTGCATTGTTATTTGCGAATATTTATTCGCCTTTAAAACTGACTTTGCTTCCGTCTTTAAAGATAGCTTGCATGGTTTTTGATTCTTTATAGCAGATAAAGGCAAAACTATGATCGCGATTCCCAACCCAAACAGTCGAGTTGTCACAATCTGTTTTAGACATGAGTTCCATCTCACCATTTTACTTCCAAGTCCATGTTCCGTTATTGCGGATTCCGTATAATGGGACTGGGAGTGCGTAAGAAAATACCTGGGCAGCACAATAGGATGGAGTAGAGGCAGTCATACCAAAAATTGAAAAGGTACTCCCTTTTGTAAGTTCTAACGTGATTATAAAAGAATGCCTTTTTTTATCAATTGCATTATTTATATACCAGCCAATAGCGGTTTTAATGTCATTATCAAGAACATCACTATCAGTAAATTTATATGCTTTGAAATAAGACATCTCGCCATTTAATTGAGTATATTTGTTCATTAAATCTGTCAAACGCTGGTCGATTATTGGCCCCAGCGCACCGCTCAATACAGTCCCTACTTCCGTTGCAAGCAGATTGTTTACTATATTACTTTTAGCAATAAGCTCATTTATTACTTTATTGGCGACAGCATCAATCAAATCCTGTGTGGTACTTTCCCCCAGGGCGTCAACCACAAGTCCATAGGTATCTGTCGCCTTGACGCTGGCGGCTGTACCGTCGAATCCTGCAATGTGTTCTGTTGCTTCTCTGGCCGCTTCTGCCGCCGTTTTTGCAGTAATCGCATCTGTTGCCGACTGTGCAGCGGCAGTCTTAGAACTGTCCGCGGCTTCCTGGGAACCGGCTGCCTGAGTGGCTGAGGTTGCCGCTGCTGCTGCTTTTTCTGTCGCCGTGACAATTGCTGCCTGAATGCTATCAACGGCTGCTTGTGCATTGTGGGCTGCACTGGCCGAGTCTTCAGCCGCCTGGTTCACGTTCTGCACCGTATCGTTTACGGTCCCCTGTATTTTTTCAAAGGCTGCCACGTTTGCCGCCCGGACATCTTTTCCGTATACCGCCGATTTCCAGCTCTCTATTTCTTGACTTAAATCAATATTTTCAATGCTTGCCATATTACTCCTCCTTATCAACACATCTTTGAGCGTAAGACATCAAAGCAGTAGCGTTACCAATGACATCCTGGTCTACTAAAATCCGGTCAATACGGACGTTATCTTTTATAATGACTCCTTCCTCATTTATTTCTGAATATACCATTGATAACCTGTATCCCACCGCCGTCTGGAATAGTGTTACTGCCGTTATTTTCTTCATTTTAACAATCCCTCCATCCATTTTTCGAAGTATTCAGCTCCTGCTGCTGCATAATCGATTCCATCGTTTTCTTTAACTTGTTCCATTTTATAGTCTAGCCGGTTTTGCTCATATCCCCTTTGCTTCGCCTTTACCTCCCAGGAGAATCGCTGTCCTGGTTGACCTGTAACAATAAAAAATGCCGGAGTCCTCTCCGACACGTAAATGTTTCCCGGTCCATATGCCTGTAAAAACACCTGATATTCGCATCCGGCATTGACCGTCTCGGCAAAAACGCTGTCCAGCGTCACATAGCAAAGACCGTCGGCACCGATTATTCCGCTTCCCACGTCTCCAAACATGGGGGACGCCGTTTCATACGCTGCTATTTTTATATCGCCGTAAACTGTTTTGACAATTCTGTTTTTCTCTCCGCTTACGTTTAGGCTTCCGTCAATTACGGCATCAATGGTGCGCATGTTCTCTGCCCCATAAAACGATGATTCGTTTCGATTTATCCAAAATGTGATCCCGTCGGCGTCCTCCTCGATGTAGGCGCTGTTTACGTCGTCTCTGTCGCTGTACATTTTTATCCGCAGGGAATCTATGGTTGCCCGCGATTTATCCGGCCGGCCAGTTCCATAAATGACGTTTCCTATTAGTTCAATCGCACTTCCGCTTTGCAGCGAAGTGAAGTTCACCTGTGACGGCCCGGAACTCATTCGTATCCCGTCTTTATCCCATATGCCTATTTGCTGTCCGGAAGCATTTAAAATTTTCAGCACTCCATTCTGGTTTGATTGTCCTCCAAGCTGTAATGTGCCTCCCCGGATCCGGTCAGCCAGCATGGTTCCCGCCCGGATAAAATCTGCTACAAACTGACCGTTAATATCCCAGGCTGATTTATACGGCCCATTATAGCCGGACGTCGAAAAGGCAATCCCCCCTTGATTCATTCGGATGACGTTTACTGCCTGGGTCTTGTCTGGACGGTCCATAATTAACAACTGCCACGGGTCCACCAATTTCCCTGAATCGTCAAATGTATCCAGTACAACATAGCCTCCCTTTGTTCCTGTTATCGTCTTTCCGATATTGACGATGCTCTCGCGTGCTTCCTGTTCTACTTCGCTTATCTGATTTTCAGTGTCCTGCTGCCGTTTTGCAGTCTTCCCGGTGAATGTATCTATTTCTGCTCCCAGGGATACGCTGTCCTCTTCCGGCGCATCTAAGTGACTCGTTTTGCTGGAAAGAAAATACGCTGCACTCAGTTCGTGAAACGGGCTGATTACGGTTGTCATACACCCTATTCGCAGTGCCTCGATGTCAATGTTGATATTGGACAAATCAACGGCAGTCAGTTCCAGTTTTTGCGGAAACTCCTGCGAATTTATATAAGACTGCCCTTTTAGCTTTAAGTGAACCGGGTCTGTCACGTCATCCCATGTTTTCGTTCCCACAATTATTCCATATCTCGCCACCAGCTCCGCGTTATCCACATAGATAACGCCGCCATTGACCGAAGAAATCGTAATGCGCTGCGGGTCCTCTTCTCCGGTGTCTTCCCGCTTTGCTCCAAGCGGTATTAGTCTTGTGCAAAAATCTCCACCAAATTTACAGGAATAATCGAGGATGTTTTCCTCCATTCGTAATTGCTGCTGATTAAGTTCTCCATACTCGTACAGATAATCAATATAGATTTTCCCATTCACGCGCCGAGTCCGAAAATAACCGCCGTACGTATCAATCAATTTGTTTGTCAACTCGGATAACGTATCGGGATAATTCTGGTTCGCCCTGGTTAAATAACCGTTTGGATCCGTAACTTCCACATTTCCCCGGTAAATCTTCTTTTCCTCTTCCACCTGTGAATTGTGCATGAGTAGAATACTGTCTATGTACTCCGGAATATTTCCGGAAAACTGATAAACCGGGATAATGCTGTCATTTAAAAACCCCAACTCCCCTTCACAGGTGACGCTTTTTGTTCTGTAAAAGTCTTCTTCCGCATCTATCACCCTTCCATGCCAGTATTCAATATCATCTTTATAAATTGTGATGTAGGTCTGAAAAGGCAGCACCGAACAATAACTGGGATGGTTAATAGGGATATCAAACTTAAAGCTTCCTGCCTTGCCGACTTTTTCCGTCAGTACCGGAGATATCAGCACATATTCGTCCGAAAACATTTCATGTAATCTGTATTCTTCAAATTCATATTGCGCTGCCACACGGTACATTATAATTTCCCTCCCCTATATTCGACCGATATCGTTCCGGTTCCCGTGAATACCAGGAGATTATCTCCCGGCTGAATTGTAATGGAATAGATATAATTTTTTCCTGAAGCCAGATTGTAGGTCTTATTTTTGTAGGTCACTGTCATCGCCGTCGTGCTGTAAATAATGGGAACCAGAATCTGTTCCCGCCCAATTATATTAAGCGTGTAGGAGCCGTTTACCACGATATTTCCGTATTCCCGGATAATCCCATCCTCAAACGAGAAGGAGTCCCACGGCCAGTCTTCGGCTATGGAATCCGCCAGCTCTTTTTTATACGGCTTGCAATCGGCCGTTAAAATCACCTTCGAGAATGGACGAAACTCTTTTTCATACTCCGCTTCGAATCTGCCTTCGTAATAATAGGCCGGATCGCTGTCCAGGATGAATTTTCGCGACCGGCCATGCAAATAATTCCCTATATTTGAAATATTGTCCGCCCAATCCTCCGCGCCTGTTTCTTTCAGGACAAATTCTGCTTTAATGGTCCGGTTCCCGTACATCGGACGGCCGAATACTTCTGTAAGGTCAATATACCCGTCAGCTCCTTTTAACTCGATTTGCTTCTTTTTTAATTCCGGAAGTTCGATTTGAAGTGAGGTGCAGATTAGTCCAAAGTCTCTGTATGTATGCTTCTCATCATCGAACAAAATTCCGTAAGCCTGACCATAATCTGTCATACTACACCTCTCCTTTCTAATTCTTCCTGACTTAACATGTTCCGGTTTACTGTGGGTGTGGTAATCCGACCAACAATTTTCCCGTCCATTTGAACGGTTGTTCCATTAAGCGCCTGACGCATCTGGTCGCCCATCCTGGCATAATCAAGATATGTTCCGCCTGAAGCATAGGCCAACGGAACCGTTTCGGCTCCAATTGTGCTTTTAGCACTGGATACGATATGATTTGCAACTGCGTCAAAACTAATTACTTTTGCGTTCCGGTTAATGCCTTCTGCGATACCGGCAGGGATAAACTTTCCGACTTCATCTCGCATTAATTTTGACGGTGAATTGATACCTAAAAACTCTTTTGCTGCCTCATAAGCCCTTTTAGCTGCGTTTTTTGCCGCTTCCGCAATTCTACCCGCTGCCCCAGTTATACCGCTTGCAATTCCTTCAATCAGATTTTTTCCAATGCTCCCCCAATCGTGGGAGGTAAAGCCTTTTACAATTCCGGAAATAACTTTCGGTATTGCCGCCACCACATCAGGTATGGCCTGAATAATCCCTGCTGCTAGTTTCCCAATAATCTCGATACCTTTTGCAAGTATCTCCGGCAGATGTGACACAATGGTAGATAATAGCTGTGCAATCACGCTTCCAATGGCGGCTAATACTTTCGGCCCATTTTGCAGTAGTCCGGTTCCGATGTTCCCGACCAGCTTAACGCCTGCGTCAAGCATGCCTGGCAATCCGGCCAGAAATGCATTCAGAAGCTGCCCTAAAATATTCCCTGCTGCGGAAATTAATGACGGAAGATTCTGCAAGATTCCATTTGCCACATTCGTGATAACTTCCACACCTTTTTGCAGGATAGAAGGAAGCCCGGTAGAAATGGCCGTTATAACTCCGTCAGGAATCTGTGTACTGATACCGCTTATAGCCGGCAAAGCTTGCGAAAAGCCGTCTATTAATCCCTGAACAAGCTGCTGCGCCCCGGATATTACAATCGGGATTAGCTGCGGAATCAATGCAACTAAGAGCGTTGGAACCGATGTGATAATGTTTGTAATTACCGGTATGATATTCTGTGCCACGGCCGCAATAGAATCTCCCAGCCCCTGCATGGAAGCGCTTAAATCATTTCCCAGGGCCAGATCTGCAAGAACATTTTGAAAAGAAGACTTCATCGAGTCCATGGAGCCAGAAATTGTTGTCGAAGCTTCTTTTGCTGTAGTTCCGGTAATGTCAAGTTCTCCCTGAATAACATGGATAGCGTTGTATACATCGCTTAAATTGTCAATGTCATATTTAACACCGGAGAATTTCTCGGCGTCCTTTAGGAGCCGTTCCATTTCTGACTTCGTCCCACCGTATCCCAGCTTCAGGTTGTCCAACATCGTATAATTTTGCTTTGCAAAGCCCTGATAAGCGTTTTGTATCGACCCCATGTCGCTACCCATTTTATTCGCATTATCGGACATGTCCACCAGGGCCATGTTGGCAACTTCAGCGGCTTTTGCCGTGTCTCCGCCAAGCCCTTGTAACAAGCTTGCGGAAAAGCCGGTTACGCTCTGCATATAATCATTTGCCGACAGCCCAGCGGTTTTATATGCGTCTGCTGCATATTGCTTTACAGTGTCCGCGTTATCCTTAAACAGTGTCTCAATGCCACCGATGCTCTGCTGTAATTCCGCACCGGCTTCAATAGACTCCTTGATTGCAGCACCAATTCCAGCTACAACCAACGCTTTTTTTAATGTGCCTATCAGGTTACTTCCCACAGAGGCCCCCGCGGATTTTCCGGCTGATTCCGCCTCTCCGCCAAGTGCCTCCTGGATCTTCCCTTTTACGCCATCAGCGGAGGGTATAATCTGTACATATGCTTTTGCTAATTCCGTTCCTGCTGCCATTTATCATACCCCCTCTATTATTTTTCTTCGTCTCGCTTCAAAATCCTCGCCGGATTCGAATACCTCAAATTCTCTATTCTGGTTTGGAGTTTCAATCAATTCCTCAACCAACGACTTAGGCCGATTGATGTTCTTAGCCCCATCGGCTGTATTCATCCATACAAGCATTCTCAGACAGTCCACGGCCAACATCAGGAGCATGGTACTATTTGATGTTTTCATTCCATTCATCTTCTGCTTAATCCTGGAATCCTCCCTTAAACCGAAAGAGAGCGTCGCCAGTAATCCAACTGGTAACGCCCTGTAATCAAATATTCTATATGTTTCTGCAAGGTCACATATCCATGCATCGCGGTCCACTGCCATCATTCCGGCGAGGGATATTATTTTTTTCCCTTATCTCCCATAGCCTGCATAATTTCCATAATTTCATCGACCGCATTCTTAATGGGGACGCGTCCATCCGCTGCGCGGACATGATCGTAGAGCTTTTTCCTCATGTCCTTTCCAAGCAACATTTTACAAACATTGGAAATAGCAAGCATATCATCGCCTGCCGCCTCGGCCAGTGCGTCAATCAGCTCCATATTATCCGCTGCGCTTTCATCGACCTCGTATTCAAACCCTGATTTTGTTATGCCTTTAGTCATACTTTTGCGGCCTCCTTTGTGATGTATTCGTAGTGTGTATTACTTGCAGAATCCGGCGCCGCTGTGATAGTTGTCTGATAGCCAATCGCAGCCGTATCGGAGTATGTAATGTCGCCTACAGCCGTCACCTTTCCTTTAGGGATAACAACGCGTTTCAGGGAATTGTTCTTCAGAATCATATCAACAACATATACACATTCTTGCTGCTCCCTGCTGTTCGCTTTTACTGTAATGCCCGCTGCCAGCGTACCGGCAACGTTGTCATCACCGTATACCATTTTCAACACTTCTTCATTTAACGCTTCAATAAGCGTAAACTGAAAGGTGTCCGGTTTTTCGGTCTGGTAAGATAAAACCTGATCGCCTCCCCAGGCTTTTACATTCTCCGTCGTTGGCGAGTTACTGTTGACCATTCCCGCATCACTGATATATCCCAGTCCTTTAAATGCCGCATCAAGAGCCGCTTTCGCATCTGTTGGAAGCGTGCTTCCCAGCGGCGCACGGTATACAGCACCTTCTATTTTCGGTTTCCCAACCGATACATTTGCAGTGTCAGACATTCCTTTTCCTCCTTTTTTTAATAATGGATTACATCAAATACGGCCTGATAACGATATTCTTTGCTTGCCGTATCCGTGTAGTTATAGTCGCTGTTCAGGTCAGCACGGCAGATTTCATCTTGTTCCATGATGGTATTCATTGCCGCTTTAACCTTTTCGTTTAACTGTGCAGCGTGCAGCAGGGAGTCCGAAATTGACTGTATTGCAAAAACAGCGGAACAGATATGGTTCTCTGCTCCGCTTCCCGTTTTTTCAATCACAACGTATTCCTTCTCTGGTTTTTCCGGGACCTCCATGTATGCCGGCACGTCCAATTTTCTATTCAGATAGTCAAGTACAGTCTTTTCTATCATCACTTCACCGCCTTTAACAGTTTGTTGCTTCCACCCCTGTTTTCTGATTCTGCCGCTCCTGAAGCTGTCCTTACCGATACGTTAACGCGGTTAGGCCCTGTGTGCTTGCTGATATCATACCCTTTTCCAGCCCTGCCCTGGATTCCCTGCGCAAGCTCCGTGCAGTAATTCATCATTTCCTTTGACCGGAGCAGGGAGCGTACCCCCTCGCTATTCAATACTACTTTCATGTTAGCCATATCGCTCCACTCTCACTTTCTTATTCCAGTCAAGCGGGATAAGTCCCTCAATTCCTTCCAGCGGTTCTCCTACTGTACGCCATACTTTTCCAAAAAACTCGACCTTAGTATCCGTCCAATTATTTGTATCCCCTTTTGGAATAGCCAGAACATAGACTTCCTTCTTTCCGGATAAATTTAGCTGACTCAATATTTCTGGATTTGATTCAGGGGCGACAAGTACATTTTCAACCAGTATCGGGGTTTCCTGATAAATTGGGCGGTTAAATTCATCGGCCGACGCTATTTTCTTATTGTGTAGTGTTATCGTTATTCCCTTCAGCATAAAAATCAATCACCCCATACCTTTGTCTTCGTAAGCCCAGGCGCGACAGCTCGGATTTTTTAATAAAAAGGCCGCCTCCCGGTATTAGATATGTGCCTGACACCGAATATCCGAGGGCAGACTCTGATATTTGAGACATTGGCTCCTGGTCGGTGGATGTCATTAATGTCCTTGCAACAACATCCACGGTTACTGATTTCGCCACAGTCCCAAGATAAGGCTGTTTCAATATCATTTCGTCCAGGTTCTTCTGCACATTAGCAGCTTCTACCCGGAGACTATCTGAAACCACTTTTAAAAGCTCTTCCGCCCTGGTTTTTTCATCTGGTTTTAACGTGCGCCATAACTTTTCAATATCTTCAATCGTCGCAAAGTTGGACATTCTTTTTTCTCACCACCTTTTTTTTCTCCGGTGGCGGTTTAGTGACTGGTCCCATCGGCTCCCAGTCACCACCGTCCAAACGGCTTTTGATATCAATTACACATCCGGTTTTCCTGTTTCGGTACTTCATTATGCGCCCGCGGTTGCAATACGTGCGAACGAAGACGGAACCAGGATTCCCCATCCAACGTATACCTCGCCACGGATATATACCTGATTGGAGCCTTTTAAGTCCGCGCCGGAGTTATCCGGATCTCCGTACGGAATTACCTCAATCGGAATTTCCTTTGCATAGCCCCATTTAAAGGCGTTCTGAAAATCTCCGATGATCGCCTGGTCTTTTGATGTCCCAAACGATACGGTGTTGTTTACATCAACTTTTAATCCATTTAACGTCCCCGGATTTCCGCCCCAGGCAAGCTCCGGATATAATCGCGCCCCATTAACTTTTAATGCCGCCAGGGCAGAACTAAAGGCCGATGACATCGCCATACCGTTAACATCCCCATCCGCTCCCTGGATGGCGGCTACTGCCGCATCTACATTCTCATCCGCGGACGCTGCCACGTAATCGATTTTCTGCGTTACGGCCGCATCAAAATGATTGTTTCCGACCACGGTAGAAGCTGTTCCTGTTCGCGGGTTAAACCCATGCATAGCCGCAATATCAAGTCCTCGCGCGACCTTTTTTGAAAATCCGTCTGAAAATGCCTGAAGGTATCCAAGCTGAATTTCTTCCGCTGCGTACATAAACTCGTCCGAAACTCTTGTGCCATATTCAAATTTAATTGGTATGATAGTTACCGGTTCAACAGTAGCCCCTCCGTTGCTTTTCTTTCCGTTTTCCGCTACAATATCCACTTCTTTATCCAGCGAAAACGTAAACTCGGTCTTTCCGTTAAACGGTATTGGTTCCTGGTTAGAAAGAACCGCTAAAGACGATTTCCCCTTTACCTTATTGAACATTTCAGAAACCAGTTCTGCCGGGAATAAGCTTCCCTTTGTTAAAATACTTCCCATCTTTTATTCTCCTTTCATGTTATCCAGCATCGATTTAAAAGCTGCTGTCTTTGTGTCTGCTACCGGAGGCTCCGTATTTTTAAGCGGTGGTGCTTTATGTGTCTGGCTTCCCATAATTTTAATCAGTCCCTCCGCATCTTTCCTGAGTGCCTCTTCATTCTCCCCCGTTAATCGGCCTGCAAGCTCGTAGGGAATCCCTACTTCATGGGCGATTCTCATTTTTACCGAGTTGGCCTCGTAGCCCTTAATTGCTTTTTCTTTCTCTGCTGCCTCTTCCGGAGTTAAGTAGCCTTTATACTTTTCTTTTTCTGCTGCCGGTGAGAGATAGCCTTCATATTTCTTTTTCTCATCCTCTGGCGACAGATATCCGGCATATTCTTTTTTCAGCGTTTCTCTTTCGCGTTTCAATCTCTCTCCGATTGCTTTGTCGAAATCCTCCTGCGTTGTAATTGGTGTAAATTCTGCCATTTTTTTCTCCTTTCCCCACTTCCCGGTGGTATCGGTAATCTTATACTAAAAAAGCAGCCTGTAAAGAGCTGCTATATCAGTAACTAATTCTCTGTTTCTTTTTTTCTTTACTTTCCCGGCACATCCAGTACGCCAGGATAACACTATCCAACAAGGCAATTTCAACCCCTTCTTTTTGGGCGCGATAGCCGAATCCTCCATTGGTCCCAATTGCCCGTTTTTCGCAATTAGTTGCTGCCTGGGCCAACGATGGCTGACCCATATGACAGATGGTCTTTTCAAGCCCCAGTTCAAACGCCGCATTTGCGACTATGATCTGTTTTACTGTTGGCAGCACAGGTACTTTCAGTCTCGCTTCCTTCATATCCTCTTCTAAGATTTTCTGACCGTTTGCGCCGTCTATCGCAACACCCCCAATACAGGGCGAAGTCTTGAGAAATTCTATGATCCAGGCATTCCCTGCCCGAATTGGCCGGCAGTCAATTGATTCAACAAAAATTCTTCCGTCTTCAGTCTTAACAGCAATAGACATAGCCGCGCTTGTTCCATCCACGCCGTATTTAATGCCAACAAATAATTGGCCTTTAAAGGCTGGCAGCTTTGAAAGCCGGAGTGCTTCCCATTCATTCCTGCTGATAGCTGATTTTTGATTATATTTCAGCCACAGCCCCAATCTTTGGATATTAAAATCGATATCGTCGGTTGTAATCTCCGCCCTAATCTTTCTTTCTGTCAAAATCGTCCCCAGAGAAGGATTGGTTTCGTACCATGATTCCACGTCACCCGGATCATGCTGTTCCTCGACAGACCATTCAGCCCACCCGGAATCGAAACCATTTCCAGAAAGCACCGTATCCCGGTATTTTACAAACACAGTTCCGGCCGACACCACGGTTGGAGGCGTTCCAAGCATAATCGTCTGCGGATTGGGGCTGTCTGATACAACGTATTTCAGTGTCGTTTCCTGCGCTTCCGTGTACTCCTGCGCTTCGTCGATTATAAGAAGGTCATAGCCTTCCCCCAGGCCCCCGCTTGACGTCCTGGTTCGAAACTCGATTACACCTCCGTCTGATGCATATAAATGCTCTTTTCCGAATGCTTTAAACGATGACTCAATTTCGATTCCTGCCTTAGAACACATTCGATCCAGACGTTCCCATACCGAATGCGAGGTTGTCGCCCGATGGGCTGTATAAAGAATGCGTTCTCCGTTTTTCAACCCCCACAGGCAGCGGCCCAGAACGTTTTCACTTTTACCATTTCTCCGTGGCACGGAGTAGCCATATTTTTGATGTACCCACAGGCCATCTTCGTTTGTCGCCATGATGTCGCAGGCTAAAAGCTGCTGCCATTCCAGCAGGTCATTCCCTGTTGCATGATATAATTCAATCGCTTCCGGCCCTTTTGTCTGGATGTAAGGGAGAATTACGGATTGAGTGGGTGTCTGGCGGCCCATTCTGACATCTGCCATGACATCCCCTCCTTAATCATAATTATTCATCGGTGTATTTTGGGATGGGCTAATCTCTGAGCCTCACGGCTTAATCTATTCTCCCGCATTACCCGCTGCTGCCTGGCTTCCGGTGATTCTTTTTCCCCCTGGCTAATACCAATTTTCTTTCTTGCCTCTATTTTTTCACGTTCCTGCCATCTTTTTGTATGAACGTTCTGTGTGTCCTTCCCTTTATCCGGATCATAAGTAACGATGCATCTGCATCGCTCATGTCGCCTGTAAATATCCTTCCGTATGTTTGGATATGAATAGGTTCCCGAGAGCTTTTCGCACCACTCGCAGCACTTTCCTACTGTCGTTCTAATAATCTTTGGTCGCATTCCTGCTGCCCCCTGAAACTCCACGTTCTCCCGGATAAAATCGTCCACAATGCTTTGGGAAAAATTTACGATTGGCTCATTCAGAACCCATGCCACGTCATTATAGTCTTCTGCATTTGATACCTTCTCAACAAGCCCTTTTATTCGATCCTCGTTCAATTCCGGCTTGATTGCTTTTATCCCTATTCCAGCGCTCTTGTTCAAATCTTCCTGGATTTTTGCAGCAACTTCGGTGATTAATTCATGATTGTGCTGCAATGTCTCCGGAATAATCCGGCTTGCAATATTGTAATACATGCGCCCATCGGGAAGGATGTCGGCACTTAAATGATTTTTAAATGCTTCCGCCAGGCTTTCACCAATCTCTATTGCAAATTCATTTGCTTCCTGGTATGTAGCAGTTCCGTCTCGGATCCTCTCGTACAAAACCGTTATCTTTTTATTTTTCTCGATGGCTGCCTTAAAAGCTTTTTTGATTTTCGAAAGTAGCTCCGGCGTTATGTCTTCCACTACTTCACCTCCCCTAAATAATCAATTCCCGTCAGGCCCCGAAGGTTGTCAGGACCGAAATAACCCGGGACAGCCTGGTTGATTTTAGTCACACCATCGCCAATGCTGGTTAGCATCGCTGCATCTGGTTCAAATACCGGTTCCCAGGCAGCGCGGGTAAGATATAACTGTTTCCGCTGGTATGGATAATCATCCCGGATGCATGCAGCTAAATATCCAACATTTAAAAATCCGCTTCCGAAGGTCCGCTGTGCTTTCCTGGCTGCCAATCTTAGATTCTCATGACTGGCCTTTATGGCTTCTGCACTGCTGGGGTTATCTGTTACAAAACCCAAATCGTCTAACGTCAAACCGGTTTCCCCTGAAAACAGCGAAGCAAACATCCGGAGCTGTTCTGTATGCGGCGACATGCTCTGCTGGGTAAACTGCCCCAATTTTGGGCTGTCCCCGTCTGCGTCTTTATCAAACTGAAGCATGGATGACATTGTTGCCCGCCATTTTTCCATCCGCTCCGCCTCGCTTGACAATCCCACCACGTATTTTTGTGGGAAGGAGTAAAATTCTGCCGCAATCTCCGATCGCTTAATCGTTCGAAGCGCACTCCCCATAATTTCCATGCAGGCCCGGCTTATCCGTGAATGTCCGAACGGCCTGACCGCATCCGGCCGGTAAATAATTGGGACCAGTAACGGATACGGCGCACTATTCGGTATACTTTCAACCTCTTTCCCCCCTGCCCGGTGATACTCCGTTCTTCCCGGTACGAAATATGCTTCCAATGTTGGTTTTTTGTCCTTATCTACTTCCAGCACTGCGTAGCCCTCAGTCAAAAGACCGGTAATCGGGTCTATGATTCCTGTTGCGCTCCCTCCGTCAATAACCTGTAACCGCGGGAAGCCGTCCTCGTCGGCGCTGATATAGATAAAGCAGCAGGATGACACCAATGCAGATAGTACCGCACTATCAAACAGCGTGTCTGGATTATTCATCTGAAATATTTCGTTTAGGTCAAAATTGTCGTCCATAAATTCACGAAATATAAGCCTGTCGGATAGGGAATCTACCGCCTTCCCGCACCAGCCGAGAACGGATTTCCAGTTCTTCAAGTTTGGTGGAGTCGATATTCCCATATCAACAAAGCTATTTTTCATTTCATAATATTTGTACCGGAGCTGAACTCTTGATTTTTTAATAGTCAGTTTGTCCCGTAAATATCCAATTCCATTCTGTTCTGCCATGTCGCCCTCCTTTGGCGTGTGTTTTTTTTCACAGTGACGGCGTGTAGGTCGAAAGAGAGGGAGGGGAGGGAGGTATCCCCCTACCTTCTCCCATCTACCAAAACACCTTTACCCGCTATATTTAGTCCAATCTATTGATTGCGGCAGCATACGGTTGCTTATTATTTCGTTGCTGTCCCCCTGATATTTTTTCTTTTCTTCCACCAATTTATCTGACTTCTGCCGGTTGCAGGTCCAGTGGGCCAATTGTAGATTGTCAATATCTGATGGATGGCCGTTCCTTGCAATCGGTATTATATGGTCAATACATGGTGAGAGCGGATGCGGATACTTGAGAGCAAAGTCCACCGGCTTACCACAGATACCGCACACACTTTGAGTTGCGAATATCTTCTTCTTATTCCTTTCGAACGCTCCGCGGTGGGTTCCATCTTTATCCGGGCGGTTCCTCAAAAATTCCACCTTCTTTCATGTATTAAAAAAGCGCCTATCAATCGATAAACGCCCACTACTTTTGCCAACTGGTTATACTTTTTCTCGCAAACAGAAGCATCCGGAATCGAACCGGAACCCAGGGCGCTGCCCTGTCCACCTGCCGTTGGTGGGATGCTCCACGCATTACCGGGTCTTCCCCGGTATGCACCAGCTCTGCGTGTCTGGCTGACGGGTATCTTTCGGGCCGCACAGCAGCCAACTGGTATGATATCGACCAAGGGACCTTTCGTGTCACCTAACCGCCGTTTTCTATCCGATTTGTGAAGCCATGAAGAAAGCGGTAAGAACGTCGGCTTCTAATCGGCCACCAGGTTGTTACACGCTGACGGCCGGAAAATGATGAATGAAGCGAATCAGGCTTCTATCCCTAATTCGCTATCTACACTATAACACAGGTTAACAGAAAAAGTCTTGCGGTTAGTTGCGGTGTTTCAAAAAGCGGTCATCAAATTCCAGTAATGCCCTGCCATGCAGATGACAGGCCCAGTAATAATCATATCCCATTCCGGAAGCCGCCTCGGTCATTGACTGATATTGTACATACAGACGGAACAGGATATCAGAATATTCCTCTCTTGATAAGCTCTGTATTTGATTAATGGCCTTATGTCTCATATCATGGTACTCATCTATCTCGGTATTAATTTCTCGCTGCAAGTCGATAAGTCTATCCGATATACTGGTAAATCCTTCCCCGTCGGAACTCGTCTGCACCCTGTCTGCCGTGTAATCCATACCGCTTATGTATGTCCTGCGCTTCTTTAAAGTCTCAAACTCATACTGCTTTCTGTCGATATCGCGATCCAGTTTTCTAATCCTCTTCAAATATTCCTTAGCTGTCATTATCTCAATCTCCTATGCGTAACAATATTTATTATTTGCCTCCCGTACTGTCTCCGTGGCAATCTGTGCATAACATGTCAGTGTCGTATTGATATTGCTGTGTCCAAGTTTACGCTGTACCAGTTCCGCCGGTGCGCCGTGGTTAATCATATCTGTTCCGCATGTACGCCGGAAGGTGTGCGGTGATATCTGTAAGCCCTTCAGGCGATCATCCCTGGACTGTATATTTTTTATAATCCACCGTATACCGTCTTTTGTTAACCGATTATAAGGTTTCTTCGTGGATACAAACAGAGCTTCATTATCATCCTTCCTGCCGGCAAGATACTGCGTGACGTGTACGAATGCCTGCGGCGAAAAATATATCTCTCTTTCCTTTCTGCCTTTGCCATAGATAACTGCCCGGCGGTTCACCAGGTCTATCTGATTGCGGTTAAGCTGGCGAATTTCGGAGATTCGGCCGCCAGAGCTGTATAAAAAATCTATCAGGGACAGCTCCCTTTCTGTCCGGCAGCAGCAACGGAAGATTTCTCGCTGCTCCGGTGTCAGGATGGAGCCGATCCGAAAATCTTCCTTCGTCTCCTTTATTCTTCTCATAGGATTTTCTGCAATGATATCGTAATCGGTGGCCCAATTAAAAAACTGCCTGAGACATCTAACCTTCCCGTTGTACGTCTTGTCTTTCCACTTCCTGTATACCTTGCCGTGTGCGAGATAGCTCCGGATATGGTTCTCCCGTATCTCTGCAACTCCAAGCCCGGTAAACTCGATTAATTTCCGCATCGCAAACATGTACTGTGTAATCGTTCCTGCGGTCTTCCCTTCCACGATTAATTGGTCCCTCCAATTCCTTAAAACTCCAAAGGTAATGTCGGAGTTTTCAATTAGTTCGTTCGATGCATCATTTTGAACGAAAGTAAAATTACATAGGTTCATGTATAGGACCATTTTCAGGTCTTCGAAATGTTTGTCTTTTATATAGTCACTGGACTGAACCAGAATATTGTTGATTACTGCGTTTGCACTCATCATAATTGTTACCTCCTTGTGTATCTCCAAAAACTCTTAGCTATGTATCTCCGTTTCCTCCATTTTCTTCTACAATCTTTATCCGGTCCAAGCCTCTATACTGCCGAAGCTCTTCTGTTACCAGGTTCCATTCTTCCTGAAAATTATCCCACCAGCTATTTTGCTGCCCTTTGACACAGATATAATATTGCCCTCGGTAAGCTGCCTGGCTCTCTGCGAAGAGATGTATATATTTAGGAGGCATATCAAGCGCCTTGCTTAATTCCCCTCTTGTAAGTTTCCGGAAGAGAATCTTTCCTGTTAAAGCGTCCGTAACTTCGTAAAGGTATTTAGCCATGTTCCTTCACTCCTCTCTCTTTACTCCTTTTTTCCAGTTCTTCCAAAAAGTCCAGCATCATATGATTACATAACTCACAATCAAATGTTTTTCGAATTTCACCATACTCTTTTACAATTTCATCCCATTCCGGAGAATCCTCTGTAAACGGAACCTCTCTCCACTTGCACCAAAACTTGTTGTAGCATCTCTGAAAAATATCTTTCATCTTTTCATCCGTCATATCATCACCCATTATTTAAATATAAGCTCATCCTCGGCAGCGGCAGCTTCAAAGATTCCTGTCTTGTTCTCCATCCAGTCATATTCTTTAAATTCTCCTGGGGAATTTCTCAATCTCTTTGTGCTTGTCTCAAAATAAAGTGGTATAAATTCGTCTTGTACACCACCGTCTCGGTCTTTGCATATCTCGATTACATTGGTACAAGAATACAAGGGATTATCTAATTTCCACTTAAACATCTCCTTTGAAAGCCGCTTAAAGTCTTCATTTACCCGATGAAGGATAAAAGCATTGTCCACGCGGTTTACGATATCATTGCTGCCGGAGACGTCATCCAGGCGAAGGAATCCGGTTGACTTCCTGGGATGTGCCACAAATAGGATATGGATATTGGCCTCCTTCGCGAAGTTTTCCAGGCATTCCACAAAGTGACTCTGCTGCTGGTATTTATCGTTTCCCATCGTCATCAGGTTCAGTGCCATCATATTGTCAAGAATCACTAAATCAACCTTATGCTCCGTTACGCACTTCCGGATCTGCGTCATGATAGAAGAAAACTCGTTCCCATAGTAATTGTTATAGATATACACCTTTTCATCCAGCCATTTTGAAATTAATTCATCAAAGGGCGAACGAACAATGTAATAATTATCATATTGTGTTGGTGCCACATAGGACTTCCCGGCCGCTTGTAGCAGTAGCCATTTCAATAAATTCTTTGGTTTTAATTCCCCACTGAACAGTGCCGTCCTGTATCCTTGCTCTGCGGCCTCTATTGTAAGCTGTGAGATGATGCTTGACTTTCCTGCTGCCCTGAGTCCGCTTAAACAGGTAACGAATCCCTTTTTAAGTCCTCTCATTTTTTCATCTATCACAGAGATTCCCGTTTTTATAAACTCCTCCGGTGGTTCTTTCATCAGGCGGATTTGCTCCGTTGTGAAAAATACCGGCTGCCCCTCTACAAATTTGACTTGCTCCACTTTTTCCACGACGTAATCCGGATTCCTGTAGTTTGGCCGGGGCCGTTCTTCCACGTACTGCCGGTCATAAGCATCCGGCTCGTATAATCGCCGGACATCCTGCCAGGTCTTGTCCGAACAGGAATTGTGAAAGCAGTGAAAGCCGATAGCTCCGTTTGCCATCAGGAAGATACAGGCATCCTTTCCGGAATGGCTTTCATCAAACGGGCAATGCTCCAAAATAAATTTTGTACCGCTACCATAGTCTGATTTCTGGTATCGTAGGCCATACCGATTTAACCACTCCTCCAGGTCGAACCGGCCAGGGTTATAATTGTTATACCTCTGCGGCTTTTCCGGCAGCGGCAGCAGGCCCGCCCGGTTTTCCCGCAGTGCGCGTTCATTT
>OATU01000534.1_pt1 | contig 33024 bp, 22 predicted proteins | sample 1516711 | NCBI WGS metagenome assembly OATU01 (sample SAMEA2579971, study PRJEB22360) | human gut metagenome | biome: human gut; feature: human-associated habitat; material: faeces | place: Denmark | collected 2008/2010 | reverse complement strand
GTCCCAGATGTTACCATGTTTGCCTTCAAAGTAGCGCCATTTGTCTTGGGCAAAGCTCACCAAGGCATAAGCCTTATCATATTGCTCCTTCGCAAGGTCTAATTTGCCAAGGCTTTCATTAATCTGAGCCATAATGCAATAATCCGATGCATTCCATGGATATCCTAATGCGGTACCGGCCCAGCCAAATTTATACTCCTCATCGATGAGGGTTTGTAAATTCCGCTTGTACATCTCGGCCCGTCGAATGTCGCCAAAATGGACGGCCAATTTCACCATGTATTTGACGCATTCGAGGTACGCGTAATGGTCCTGCGTATGGCGCGCATAGTTTGGATTGTCATAGGTCGCATCCCACAAGGTGCCAAGTTCGTCCCAGCACGATTGGTCCATGTGTTCTAGGTGAAAGTGCCATACGGCCTTGAGCCACAACAAGAACACCGCATTCGTATAGTTCCAATAGTGATTGCCCTCTGTATACTCATCTTCCGCCTCATGACCATTCTCATTTAAGAGCACGTGCATCTGGCTAATCCAGTCAAAACGCATAGAGAAGAGCGGTGGATACACGGTTTCAATATAGCGCTCATAGCCTATGCGATTATCCGTTTCTACATAAAAATGCAATAACGCAAGTTGCAAATAGTCAAGGTCAAAGGCACTCGACGGATTTACCAGGTTATAAATAAATGCATCCGAATAACTTTCATACTCTAATGGATCTTTCTCCTGAGCCTGAATCAACTCTTTAAAGAGACTTTCAGCCTCACTACGTCCTGTGAAAGCATAGGCCAGCGCCCGATACCACTTGGATAGGCGACCTACTTTCAACATATACTCGTACTGCCACGAATCCGGCGAAGGAATATCTGCATGAGCGACCAAATCATCTAGGAAATTCACGATAGGAATCACATTGTGGTACATGCGCTCGCAGCGAATGGCGCGCTGACACGCATCTAGCGCACAATACACGTGGCAACATAATTCCACGTCCACCGGCGGCATATCATCCGCTTTATTCATGCCAAAGGGGTCAGTAAACCCAAACGGATTATCTACGTCAGCCGAATCACCTAGACCAAACGGATTGGATTCATCCATGACGGACAAGAGCTCATCGCCCACCCCAACATAGCGTTTGCGATACAGGTCCTCCACGCGGTCTGCATAAGGAACGAGGACATCCAAATACTGCTTATACTGATGCACCTTTGGATGCAATTCGACGCCCAGATTCTCTGTTGAAAGTTCCCGAATCACGTGTGCCACAAGAGGAAATACCTTCTGTTCTTTCACATAACCAAGCACACCATCATCATAAGTAGGCACCTGCTTTAAGGTACGACGGACCATCGTATATTGGCTATTCCAACATTGCCGAATCAACGGATTAAGCCAGCGTTCACAGTCATCATAGACATCAATAGCTGACTCTTCAGAAGGCGCCATGTACATTTTATACATGGACTCACAAATATGTTGTAACAATACATCCTTCGACAAGGTCTTGAGCGCGTCCAATTCCGTTTCTCCGTCCATAGCCTGCACCATATAGGCACCAAGCGCATCGGCAAGGAGTAAAAATTCAGAATGAACCTGTGTAGGCTCGGTCATCACGTAGTGATTCGGTACCGAAAAGGCATCAACCCCTTCACTGAATATATCTTCGTCCGCAGACCATATGTCCTCCAAAGCCTGTTGCAACACGCCAAGGGATAGGGGCGTTTCTATATGCTTAACGTCGGATAAATGGCCATATGTCCCCTCATCGGAAAACAAGGTCGTTATGAAATGACGTAGCATATTATCGAATACATATTGCACTTCATCCTTAGGTGGGCGGCCCTTTTGAAATAATAACTTGCGACCTCTGTGGCTTTTATACAAGACATACACCTCATACTCACCCGTACGGGGTTTTTCTAATAGAGGCTGTCCGTTATACGTACCATAGCGGATAAATTCGGGCAAAGAAAACAAGAACGCACTGCGACACTCCTCAAAGGGCTTGCCCATCTCCTCACATACAGCCTTGACGAACGCGCGAATCCGCTGCCGTTCCTGCTCAACATGAGGACCATTGACAACCACATCGTCTTGCTCCTCATCATAAAATGGGATGATCCCGCCTGTATTAAAATCCAAGCCAAGCAAAAACGTCGTCGTTTCCTTCCCCTCTATCGGCGGGAACAAGGACGGCCGGATAGCATTAAATATGCCCGTTGTGCTAATCGTAATGTGACGCATAGTATTTCCTCCTTACCTACGCAGCCATGACGTATACGCCGTAATCTAGCAATCGCTGAATTACGGCGGGGTCATCATCATAAAAACATAAATCCTGGGGCCCACATTGAAATAATGAGCAAAAATCTTGAATGGCGTGAACCACATCACCGGCAGACTTATCGCTAAACCGGATGGCCTTGTAATCCGTCACATTGTGAAAGTTCAACAGCAACCGCACGCGTTCTGGATCAGCGGCAGTCCACAACGCACAATGCTCGCTACCTTGGGTAATCAGTAAATGAGCTATTGCAAGGTTAAGCGTGGTTTGTTCCAAATGTGTCCGCACATAAGCTTGCTTATGGGATGTGATAAATCCTAATTCTTGGTCTGTAAGCTCTGGATACCAGCTGCGCACCACATCACGCGTAATGCGGTCCGGTATAGTAGTACGTGGTTCTAGTCCCACCTGAGCCAAGGCGTACACATAACCGGCTGTATTTAATTGATCTGTAAACACCAATGTGTTATCTACATCGACGATGTGAAACATAGAACCTCCTCTATCAAACTATACCTATTGTTTCTAACTATACCTATGATTTCTAACTATGCCTAATATTTCTAACTATACTGTAATGGCACTGTAACCACACAGGATAGCTACTATGGACTTTAAAACAGTGTATCTGCAATTTCCAAAGCGGGGTTCACTAATTGAACGATATCCTCGACAGTGACTGCCAATGTATCTGCTTTCCCCTTCACCGCCACGAGTTGCCGTGCTTGTTGCGATGCTAGTAAGCTACGATTTAATTTCATATCTCGCGCATTATCATCGGTTGCAGCATTATACATGGCACATGCCATATGACCATATTTGCTAGCCTTTGCCATCGCATGACGAGACCCGCTATCCCCATCACGACCTTCATAGCTTGCAATGAGGATGACTGCCTTCGCAAATAAGGCTTGCAATCGATCTCGTTCTACAAAGCGGTTGATGGCTTCGTGTCGGCTATGCGGTTCATCGCAATACTCAGTAATAATGAGTCCCCCCGTTTCAACGATGCGCACCGCCATATCGCGGTGAGCAGCAGGGAATATGGAGTTCAAAGGTGATGGCAAAATGGCAATGGTTTTGCCCCCACAATCCATGCAGACCGTATGGGCAATGCCATCGCAGCCCTTAGCGAGGCCACTCACGATATGCTGGTTGTAATGAACTAATTGCTCAACAATCTTGCTTTCACGGGCCACCTGCTCATCGGTAGGCGTCGTATACCCGATGACCGCCACATTGCGGTTCAAATCGCCAAGCAGGCTGAGGTCGCCCTTGTAGAACAAGAGATAAGGCCGATCGCCATTTGGCGCACTGATGTTCACGATGGGAAAATTCGTATCAAAGCAGCAAACGGCGCCGTCCATCCAGTCCATATCGTCTGCCGCTACGGACAAGCTGTGCACCACCTCATCAATGTGAGGAATGTCGTCCATCATGGCGAGGAATTCATCCGCTGTTTTCCACGTATTATGAAAGCTAGCTCGCGATTTGATCTGATTGGTGGCTTGTTGAACCGCCCAAATTTTCAAAGCTATAGGTGAAATGTTCATGTTATGCTCCTCTTCTATACGCATTTCGATTGGTGTAGGCTACGGCGTAGAAAACAACGCGCGCCGCACCCGCATCGTATAATGCTTGAATACAATCTTCGTCAACATTAACTGTTTTTGTATAAATATCATCTATTAAAATAACCGTTCTACCCTTGATGTACTCGTTCTGAATATCGCAAGTATCCTTGGTAATCCCTGGGTACGGATCACTACCAGTATTCTCAAAATTAGACACAGGCTTGCGCAAGTGCGTCATCTTGGTGCTCGTATGACGGAAAATAAAATCCGTACCGTCAATGACGGACAAACCGTCGCCCTGTAGGGCTTTCACAGTGGTCCGCACAGCGGCCTTAAACCCGAGCTGCCAATTGCACATACCCGACTTGGATCGCGGCACCGCCATGAGAATGGCCGTATCCAAACCTTCAGCATCCATAACCTGCGGAATATCCTGTATCATTAACGCTGCTGCTTGACTAGAGGCTGCTCGCAACGTATCGGGATGTGTAGAAACAAATATATTTTTCAACGTGTTCAAATAATCCGGATTGCCTGGTTGCCCGTACCCTACATAATATAGGTGAAAGTAACCGGTACAATCATGGGATAAAAAATCATTTTTCTGAATAGTAAATCGTTCCATAAAGGACCTCCGTGTATAACAACTCATATAACTCAAGTAATACAAACAACATACTAGGCTAAGCCCACCGGAAGAACACCACTTCGTTCGCCACCTAATGCGGCTTTTTTAAAAGGGGGTATTTATATATTCATTCAAAGGAGGTAAATCATGATACTTGATGTTACAACCAATGGGCTTAACTTGTGAGTTTATTATACGGAGATTCCCTATGGGGAGATAATCAAAAAAACTAGGAACAAAAAAAGAGCCGTTTAAAACAGCTCAGAATTCATGCCCTGCATAATTAATGGCAGGACATACTCATTAGATGAAAACGTGCTTGTTCATCTGTGTTTGACGATGAACGCAAGCATCGTTATAATATAAGAAGATGGCTAGACGAGTGGATACGTCAGGCTCATCTCGGAAAACATAAAATATTAGGAAATGGCCTTTCTGTTGTTGATTTTTCAGATAACGAAAGGCTATTTCTCTTTTTCTAAACAAAAAACTCTATTAATATCCTAGCAACAACGACTGTGATCATCTATATTTGACGATGAATGCAACCATCGTTATAATATAAGAAGATAGTCAGACGAGCAGACACGTCAGGCTCATCTCTAAATTACATATACATGTAGAAATGGCCTTTCAGTTATCAAATTATCAAAGATAACGAAGGGCTATTTGTCTTTTCCTAGACAAATAAGCGCTATTAACGCCCCAAAAGCGATAACTATGGTCATCACCTGTAATAGGAGCATAATGATTTCATAATCACTCATAGGCTTACCCCTCCCTTCAATAACGAAGAGAGGCCCAACCTCGTCCAACTATCTTATGTTAATTATATACCAAACAAATATACGATACAATAAGCATCGTATTATAGAGATTTATAGATGAAAACTCTACCTTAGGAGATCTAGGGTAGAGTTTCTTTGTGTTTGTGGGGTATTCCTATCAGATTATTTAGTTTTTTTGTCATATACCGTTAGTGATAGGTACTGTTGTAACACATAGCAAATCCATGGAAGCTTGGAAACAAGCTTTCTTGTTTCAATACCGTAAACGGTAAGTGCTATTGCAACGTGTTCGGCGTAATGAAAGAGTTTCCAGGAGCTGAATGAAGTTTCAATACCGTAAACGGTAAGTGCTATTGCAACGGAATTATGGTCAATTCACAGGAGAGGTTGTAACGTTTCAATACCGTAAACGGTAAGTACTGTTGCAACAAGACCGCGAACAGTTTAAGCGTCTAGCGATGGCAATCAGTTTCAATACCGTAAACGGTAAGTACTGTTGCAACCGACGACGATAGTTATCTATGGCGAAGCGATGAATACGGATGTTTCAATACCGTAAACGGTAAGTACTGTTGCAACTTTATCATGAATAATCTAGTAATTCAAAAAGGCTATATGTTTCAATACCGTAAACGGTAAGTACTGTTGCAACATGAAGATGACTATCGAATGTACTACTGTAGATTTCGCAGTTTCAATACCGTAAACGGTAAGTACTGTTGCAACACCCTATTACTTTTAGAGTGTTTTGGTTCATGGTAGGCGTTTCAATACCGTAAACGGTAAGTACTGTTGCAACGGGAGAATTTTTATCCGTCCAATCTACGGACGGCGTGTTTCAATACCGTAAACGGTAAGTACTGTTGCAACCAAGGATATTCTTGCATACATGAGCGAGAAAATCCAGTTTCAATACCGTAAACGGTAAGTACTGTTGCAACTTATGAGAACCATTGATTTTAAATATGACGCAAAAAAATAGTTTCAATACCGTAAACGGTAAGTACTGTTGCAACTCAAAGCTGTGCAATGGCAGATTAATGGAGGTGCTCTAGTTTCAATACCGTAAACGGTAAGTACTGTTGCAACGATAACCGTGAAGTCATTGATGTAGATATCTTTTTTGATAGTTTCAATACCGTAAACGGTAAGTACTGTTGCAACTACAATAATGCACACATTGACATTGATGCAGACTTCCCGTTTCAATACCGTAAACGGTAAGTACTGTTGCAACTTACGTGCTTGTTTACAAGTTCCAGCAGCTGAATCCAGTTTCAATACCGTAAACGGTAAGTACTGTTGCAACTGACAATAGGAACATGACATTCATAATTACCTTGTTCAATAGGTTTCAATACCGTAAACGGTAAGTACTGTTGCAACTGCATATTTAATTTCGTTAAGCGATACGTATCATGGTTTCAATACCGTAAACGGTAAGTACTGTTGCAACACTTGAAGAAGGTGTCGTAGCGGTCTGTATTCGTTCATGGTTTCAATACCGTAAACGGTAAGTACTGTTGCAACAGTTGAGGTCGATGATAATCACCTCAAGGACATAACCGGTTTCAATACCGTAAACGGTAAGTACTGTTGCAACAGCAGGCCTTACAAAGCCAGTATTCATGAGCCTTAAAATTAGGTTTTGGAAAACCTCACACCGCAAGCGGTAAAAACATAGTCCCATTTGATCCACAAGGCCTATGGATATAGATAAATACTGGTGGAAAATGATATTTCCTAAGATACAGTTATTATAAGGGTTTATCAATTTTACGTCAATAACTCGATTCATTTTCCATTCATCATATTTAACAGAAATACAGATGATATCTGTTGAGTTATTATTTTTGCCGCTTAGTAAATGTCTACTCATGCAATTATAAAGAGCGAGCAGATTACATTCATAATCCACTCGCTCTTTGTTATTTATCTATCACTATCTAGATTGCCTTTAATCCATAATATATGTCATGTACGGAGCCAATGCCTGTTTATATGCTTTGATTGAAGATAGTTTTGGCATATCTCCCCAATATATATATCCAAAGATTGTCCCTCTATATTCAAAACGAGATATTGGTATTTGCCAAGCATTTCCATTGCATTGTTCATAAAATTCCCAACTAGATTTGGCGTGCAGCTTAATGATATAAGCTTTATGAAATTCTTCCATCGCTTGTTCCACAAGACCTAAACTTTGGTTTGTATCAGCCATGATGTAATAAGAAATAGCCGTCCAAGGATAATTACCAAACTCTGGCATGCCCATGTCATGCATAAAAGTAGATACATCATCAGAAACGGTTTGCTTATAGCACTCTGCACGCTGTATATCACCAAAATGCATTGCTAAATTAACCATATATTTAACACTTATCTGATACGCATATAAATCATCGAAACAATGGACTTCACGCCATTTCTCCCATAGGGTTGCAATCTCATGCCATAATGATTGATCAATCTCATCCACGTAGAACTTCCACAAAACTTTGGTCCATAACGCAACATCACGCCCAGCATAGCAATAATCCTTTTTATGGATATGTTGTTTCAACAATATAGACGTTTGCCGTTCGTAATCAAATTCACTAAGCGTAATATTCGGACACAAAGTTTGCAAATATTGCTCATAAACATCTTGGTAATCCATGCTTACACAATACTGTAACAAGGCATAGCGCACAGTGTCCAAATCAAAGGCTTTCGATAACTCACCCCATTCAGCCATGTAATAATCCTTCTTTATATCATATACCAATGGATTCCATTCTTGTTGCTCAATAATAGCTTTAAAAATATCATCAGCTCCGCTACGGCCTGTGAAAGCATATGCTAATGCTCGATACCATTGAGATAATCGTGACACTTTTTTAACATACTCAACTTTCCAGGGACTATCTAATGAAAGAGACATATCACCAATCAATTCGTCAATTGCATCGAGTATAGGTAATAGGGCTCCATACAATTGCGAATTATCAATAATACTTCTACACGCATCCAGCATACAATACACTTTTTTAGTTATAATATCAATTTCTTTTGGTGCTATGAACTTGTGTTCCCCCAAACAACGCTCCGTAGTATAAGGAAGCAAAAAATCTAAATACTCCTTTCGGTATTCTGGTTTTGGGTGCAACTCTATAAACAGTTTTTCTTTAGATAAACGCTTAATAATATTATCCATCATAGGACCAGTTAATCGGTCTTGCACATATTCCTCAATACCATCTCCATCGTATGCACTCCAATTATCTTGAAATAAGTCTATTTTACTATGAGCATAATAAGATACTAAGATATCCGAACTATGGTTACTTTCATCATATACAGGAATAAAATTATCTACAGGTAATATATCTGGGTACAAATAATCATACATGCTAGACGGATTTAAACACTTATACGGGCTTTCACAAATAGCCATTAACGTTTCATCATCACATAATGCGTTTAACTGTTCCGATTCTGTATAACCACGCATACCACGAATCATATATGCCCCCACCGCATCAGCAATAAATAGAAATTCTAAATCAATACTATTCCAAGACATGGCAGTATAGGAATCCGGCAAAGATTTCACATCTAGAATACTAGGAAGTTCAGATGTATTAATGTCATCTAATGCGGTTTGAATAGAAGAAGTTGATATAGGAGCCTTAATTCTTTGGAAATCATCTACTCTATGAAAGGCCCCATCAGGAGCATACAGTAAGGATATAAAATACCGTAACATATGGTCATATGTGTATTGATTTTCCTCAGCGAATCTTTGTTTCTCCTTATCCAATAAAGAGCGTCCTCGTTGAGTCTTATACATAGGATACAAGGTGTAACTACCATTACGAGGTTCAGGCAAGACCGGTTCACCTTGATAGGTGCCAAATCGTATAAACTCTAACACAGAATCGATACATTTTCGTTCTAATTCATCATTCCACTTTTCCTCTCCACGAATAGCATCCGCATAAGCTCGAATACGTTTACGCTCTAACTTAAGTTCCTGATGCACCAAATCTCTTTTTTCATTATATTTACGGCTACTGATATGACGGGTGTATACATTGACTTTATATAATAAACCCAATAAAAATGTTGCTGTCTTCGGATTATTTATGGTTGAAAAAACCGACCTGCGAAGCGCATTAAATAATCCTGTTGTAGTAATTATAAAATGATACATAATGCCTCTCCTTTAAACTATATAACAAAATACAAACAAATTAATTATTGTTAAGCCTGTAGGGTGAACAATAATTTATATTGCCCGCTAAAGCGAGACTTCATAGGAGGTAAATTTTTATTATTCATTCTAAAAGGAAAATCTATTTATATTTGAAAGGAGGAAAAAATTATGACTACACTTTGTTCCAACCCTTCAGGCTTAACTTGTGTGTTTATTATACGAATGATTATAGAAATGAGATAATCAAAAAAACTAGGAACAAAAAGGAGCCTTAGGGTTATCTACATAAGATGTTCCTAAGACTCCTTTCATGTGGAGGTATATATCATGAACGTTTCACTGCTCTAATATATCTACATATGTTATTTATTCTTTAGTAAAACGTTTACTTGTCCCAACCCTTGACTAGACAGTCTACCAATACCACTATGTTGGCCAAAGAGTGCTAAGACGGTGATGAGTTGATTTTCCTCTGCACTTAACTTAGATAGATTAAAGGCAAAGTTCCCCACAAATCCTGTGTACCCTCGATCACGTCCAAAATAAACACGTTTTGTACGACCGCTCCAATCGGATAATATAATACGTTCACAAAGTTCTTTAATACGTGGTTTATCCAATGTATCCTCTATATCGCCAGCATTCCATTTATCTACAATAGAGGCAAAGACAAGCTCTGCTGTTGGAAAGGTAATATCTCCATGCGTTCCATTAAATAGGGTAGGCGTTAAGAATTCAAACTCAATTTTGTATGCTGGTTTGGCTTCTAATCGCCGTTGTATCAAGTCAAATATATTCTCTTCACGCAGTGGCAATCCAAAAGGTACCTCACAGTGAACATTGATAATCGTTGCTTGCAACGGACCGATTTGCACACGCATCGATTCTGAAATTTCTGCTAAAATGCACCACAAATCACGGTGCCACACATTGATTCGTAAAAAGAGTATATCTTCCTCTTGAATCACATGATCATGGCGACGTTGCTGATAATCTAGCCCTACAGTGAAGGGCTTTATACCAGACATATTATGCCAATAATCGCCTGCCTCTTCATCAATGGAACTGATAAGAGAAAAGACGGCAGCATGAAGGAAACGGCCGGGGAATTCGGGGAGAGAACCAGAATTACGAGATTTTAGCGTTAGTATAATGGAACTAATCACAATTGCTTACTCCAATGTTCAATAAACTCTTTAGGTTTATCAAGCTTAGTACGTTTTTTAAAATGCTTATATTCATCATCTTCATCATCTATAGACATCATTTGCACCGCATAAGGCCAATATGGGGAATAATCAGATTCTTCTGCAAGGCTCCAATCCATCATAGATATTAATTCTTTTAACATATTCTCATAATTCTCTTGGTCCACATCTAATTCCCTATCCCGATAACTAGTAAATGCATCAACATATTCTGAAATGTCAACGACATGTTCACCTGTATTCCAGGAATCTGTATTGAATAAAAATTGATAACGTTCACTACTATCGATACAAGTTACTTTAGAATCTAGTTTTACACTACCAAGTCCGATTGATTTTCCCATTCCCAATTTATAACAAATTTTTTTATCAAATATCTTATCAAGATTAAGAACAAATAATAAAGCACCTAATTCAATCCGAGTTAATCTATCAAAGTAAATTCGACTAGTAAATATATTGCCTTCATAAACCGGCCGTATCTTTTTAGCATCTTTATTAGGTTTATCTTTTGTAGGATCACTATTATTCCACTGCCAATTCCTTGCTTTGATCAATGGTTGATGCCAATACATCTTATATCCACGAATAGATACATTAGGAGTACCCCAATGATTTAATGAATCATCATCAGAAGTTTGTTCTAAGTAAAATTGGAATGATGTTGGTTTTGGACTCATTAATGCAGGTGGATAAGCCTTAAATAGATGTCGTCCATAATTATCTATTAAATGTCCATCAGAAAATGACAATCGACCTGACCATTTTTTATCGTAACCAAAAACAGCATCTGCTAAATCAATAATTTTAGTCTGTTCTTGAATGGTCTCAGGAACATGATCACCAATGCTTAAATCATAAGAAATCCTGTACAATTGACCATGTCCAAAATGAGAAATAACTCCCATTTCATTCTTAATAAAATGACAAGGCACTACATAAGTAATATCTCCACAACCAGTAAAATTTAAAATTGCCTCATCATCATCTAAACCAAATATCATATCATCAGGTTCATTTTCGCCCAACAAATTAATAGTATTACGATTAGTATCATCCTCATAACTATGAATACAATCCATTGAAACAGGAATACGCTTATTTTCATCAAAACTGCTAGGACGAGAAATGACAATATACCTATTCTTACGTTTAATAGGAGGACCTGTATGAATCTCTACAGAATCCTCATGCCATATGATATTTTTTACTTGATCCTTTTTATTGGCTCTATCTTCATCAGTATAGTCAACTTTATTGCTTTCACTCTCAACAATAAAATATTCTCCCGTTACAGTCTTAATCAGAAACCCTGGTAATGCAATCCCTCTTCTACGCTTATTCTTACCTTTTTTCTCCCCTTCAATAGAATACGGTTCTGTCATATGTTTATTATAATAACGACTTAATGCATTATTACTTGCAAAGTCTCTAAAATACAAATGCCTATCTTCAAAATCACCAAGCCCATTATTAAAAGGCCTAAATGTACCAGAAGTCACAATCTTAAAGATTTGCTTAATCATACCTTTAATGCTACTACCTGGAATAATTGGATTTTCATCATCACCATAAAAAGCCTGATATAATCCATCCTCATCTTCTATAGTCTCACCACCGATAAACAATGGGGTTTTAGCTGTAATAGATATATCAATGAAGCCTGAAACATTCTCAGATTGATTAATGTGAGTCTTATAATCAGCAACTATAGCATCTTCACCATTTGTTGTATAAAACTCAGCCGGGATTACATGATCTGCTAATCGAATAAAATTATAAGGAATGCTTGGTTTTGCCTTTAACATTTCCAAAACACTTTTATCTATGGGTTTTTCAATAGGTTGTATTCGTTCCTTTTTTTTCTCTTCTCTTGGGTCAGTCATGCCTTGTACTTTGAGAACTTTTTCACGTTTTTCTTTTTTTTCTCTCGTTTCTGTTTTATAATTGTGTTTTTTCTGAAATTTTGGAGACACCTTATTACACCTCCTTATCGGTTATTAATACATATCTATAATCAATATAACTAGCTTGATAGTTATCTAAATAACCAATATAATTTCGTGTAGTCAAAAAACATTCTGATTTTATTGTATCAAAAGGGATAATCTGTAATAGTTTACGACCTTTATCAAGTAATGCTGTAAAACCTATAGGAACATTAATATCATCGACTTTAATACCAATTAACTTAGATATTGAATCTGTATATTCATAATTTAACACTTCACTAGATTGATCATTAATATAACGATATAATATATGCTCATTTTGTTTTACTATTTTCAATTCTTCCGTTTCATTAAAAATACGCATTTCTTGAAGAAAACGTAAATCAACCTCATGAGATCCATCAGAAAACGTAAAAATATTATCTTTATAATATCCCCATTTAACCTCATTCACTGCCCATAAGATAACTTTAGCACTATGTATATAAATTTTTTGATTAGTATTCCCATTGTTTAACTCTGGTAACTGCGTCCAACTAGTATCTTTGCTTGTAAATTCATACTCGTTCAAGGTTAATGAGTTATTCATTCACTGCCTCCTTAGATAGTAAAAGAAACGATTGCAAGAGAGCTTCAAGATTAGCTTTATTGCCATGAATTACTTTACCATTACAATCGATATCATAATGCTCATTAAGATATTGAATTTTTACATTCTTACCTCTAATACGCCCACTTCCTATATTTCGATTAGCACCTACGGTAATTTGACCAGTCATCAGATCTTTTACTAATAATAAAAAGAGTCCAGCCGCTTCTTTAGAACAATCTTTTACTATAATCTGTAATGGAAATAATGTATGATGATTCTGGAAATTTCGTAAAGGGTGTTCCTGGAATAAAGCACCATTTATCACACCTCCAGTAAACCGATCAGTACGTATTCTTGTTTGTTGTACTTGTTTAGAATCTATAGATGCTCTATCTAAATAAACTTCACTAACTACACAGGCTCCCTTCTGGCTTTCACCATTATCATCACTAAATCCAAACAAATCACGTTCAAGATAGTTATCAATATGTAGCTTTTTCAATATATAACGCACATGATGTCTTAATACACCTTTTAAAGAAGAGCCTGGTATACATAATGCCCCATTAGTTTCCCATGCTTGTTCAAAGATAGACTTTATCAAAAGAGTGTCTTCAAAATAGCACTCCATATTGATAATCAAATCATTTTTTTGTACTACTGATTCTTGAGGAATAGAAATACATTGACCATCATGCTTTAAAAGCCATGATTTTACATCACATATATTATGAAAATCATAATATTGTAAAGCTAAATCATCTGAAATCACTTCTCCTAAGCCATTAGTCGTTTTTGCCCCCAAACGAACACCACATTTAATTACATTAGCCATATATTGTAAGGCATCTAAAATATCAGCTTGTTTAGATTTCTGATATTCACGAATAATACATTCAATACGAATAATACCTGTGGCCCCAGCTTCTATAATTTCAAAATCATATTTTGCTCCTTTTTTAGTAATACCTAAATCTTGATCTATAAAAATTCCATCACGAACCGTAACCTGTGTATTTTGCAGTGGTATATCATGTATTTGTAAGGAGCTTTGATTAGAATCTTTCTCTTTAATATCTCCAAACAATATAGATTCAAGGCCTGTAAACTTATCAGAATTTCGTAGAATTGCCCGTAGTATGCCCGCCAACGAAGTACCTGGAATAAATGGCGTACCATCATGATATGTAACTACAACATCATCTATCGTATCGTTTGACATATTATTATATACACCGGCACGAATTAATAATGGACTAATGAGTTTTATAGAACCAGTCAGGGTATAACGCCCAATAATACGAGCTTGATTTAGCATATAGTAGTCCCCCTTTTAGCGGTTTGTTTTCTAACATGTCTAAGAAAATAATGCCAATATTCATAAGAAACAATATATGATAATCGTTTCTTATCAATACAGGATTTCTTAATAAGTATATCTAGTGCCATATTTTTAGTATTCTCAATGCACTTACGAAGCAGAACAGTCTCGTCAAAAGTATCTATATACTGCATAAGATTCTGAGAACCTGTATGCTTGATAGAATATTGTTGTCTTATATAAACATTACGCAATGTTTTATAGAGAATCTTTTTCTCTTTCATTACTTGTTTAATAAAAGTCCTTAATTTACCAATCCCACATTCTCTAGTATTACCAATTTTATCAAGTAATACCGATGCAAAATAATGGCTACTATCATACTTATTCAACCTTTTGGCCACATCTTCTGCAGCACGCATCCGAGCTTCTATAACAATGTATTTCTCTAATATCTGTTGAATTAAAGTTTGACTCTCTATATGTAATTCACCAATATCACTATGAACTATTCCATCAAACTTACTTAATCTAAACTGATTTGGCGACCACAAACGACATTGTCCATAGCCTTCTTGTATACGACTACCAATACCAAAATAACAAATTTGCTCAAGTTGTTTTATGTCTGTATTTAACCAGCCTGTATCCTTTTTCAATTGGATTACAGTACCTGCGGATGCAGCTGACTCACTAGGACTACGAACGCCCCAAATACTGTTAAAATTTTGTTCCTCTTGATATGTTGCACACATACTATATACATACACATCCGGTCCAAGAATTGGTTGAATTGCTGATTCTACAACCTCTTTAAGGGATTGATTCCCAATAATAACTGGTGTATGAAAACGAATATACGTATACTTATTATCTTTAGAGTTGTTGTATATAATATTTGAATTAATTGGTTCTATATCACCAATTTCTACAGAACATTGACCATATTCTGTATAACGCGATCGCCCAATATGACACTCCATAACTTTAGGAAATTCGCGAATAAAAGATTCTAATACAGTCTTAGGGCCAATAATAGTCCCTACAAATACTTGATTCGGTTCTAAATATTCATAGTTAAAAATATTTCCATCCTTACTCCGTCCCATCTTTCTTTCGTCATCAGAAGATCTAGACATATGCAATTTAATAGCTGTTTCAATTGACACCGGATAACATTTATCGGCTTCAAGAACGATAAATCCTTTTACCCCTTTAAATCCTAATAGATTTTGTTTGGCCTCTTGTTCAAATTCCTCTTTTGCATAATAAGAATCAATAATGTCACCATCTCTAAACCCTATCTTTTTATCTGCATTTTTAAATTTCTGTAAACTCAATGGAGCTGGAAATGAAGTACCTTTCGCAGTATCTTTATAAGCAGAAACAAAGCGCAAACTACCGTAGAATAAGTCCATAAAACTTTGATTTTTATGTGCTTCTTTACCAAGGTTATGCGATTTAATAAAATGAGATGCAAATATTCCACGTAATATACGACCATCAATAGAAGCACGCGTTGATGTTAATACACCAGCGGTTGATGTATTTGCAATAAGAGTCGGAGATTGTATTTTAATAGTAATACTTACTTGCTCCATAATGCACCTCCTAATACCTGTACATCAAAATGTTCGTCATCAATAGAACATTCTATATTTCCAAAACCACGATTTCGTTTTCCACCAATACCTGTCAGATTATTCACTGCACAAGCGAGAATCATTTGATCTCTTTCAGTCATATCCTTCACTCTAATCGTGCCACTAAAGGTGAGTCCTCTATTGATGACACGTGAATTATGTAGTGACCCATCTATGGCTGTACCATTTTTAGAATCAACAGAGGTATAGTATCTTATAGAAGTAAATTCCGCTAACACACGATTTTTAGTAAAGATAGATTTAAAATCATGATGATTTTGTAGCATTTCTATATCATGAGCAATCTTATCATAATGTGGAATCATAAGATTAGAAACAGATAATCTAGGACAATCTACAATCATATCTACTGTACTATTCTCAGTAGTATGATTAAACAAATAATTTACATCTTGGATGGTAAAAGTCTTTAATTCTGATAATTCCATCATTTCAGCTACTTCCAAAGCGCTCTCATACAACACACCACGAACGCGTTTTGCTGGAATAAATGGAATACCATAGCAATCGTGTACTACCGTGCTATCAGTATTAACGTCCCCTTGTCCAGATATAAGCATCGTTGGTGACAGTAATTTAATAGTTAATGTGTACATACTTACTCCAATCCAGGTAATATATAATCCATCAATTCAATAGCATCTACATACGGTGTCTTTAATTCTCGAGTGTCTCCAATCTTAACTTCATCCCACAACTGCTTGGCAAAACCCTCCCAACCAACTATATCTGGTAATATTTTTTCATTTTTCTTCAATTGTTCTATAAATAAGTCCTGTATATGTTGATTATCTTGTAATACAGAACGCAACTCTTTAATCTTATTATGTGCCAAAAGTTCACCTTTATAAGTTTTTTCTTTAGTTAAATTAAATTGATGCGTACACTCTAGTAGTTTAGTAAGTGCAAAAATATCTTTTTTAGTAATTGATGCATGCACATTATAAACTTGATATGGTCCATAGTGCATATTTCCTCTCAAACTACTATATTCATTAGCAAAGAACTGCTCCAACGTAGGTGCTGTTTCACCATGAAGAAAGGCAAAATCTAGCCAACAAGATTCGTTTACTCCATTATCTTTGTTATATGCACGCATTTTAGACTTTGCACTGTCACACAATTGTTCTGCCATCTGATATCCTCTAAAGAAAGGATAAGATGTAGGAATTACCGCAATACCCGCGCAAGAGGAAATAGACATTCCATGATTATCACTCAACAGCTCTTGCATTAAAAAGTGAGCTGCTTGTACAGCAATACGCGCATTACAAACAAAAGTAATATCATCACCACCAACGATGATTGGACGAATTGGCAACATCTTATCTGTTAATTCAAGATTCTTAGGCTTAGTAAGAATATCGTATTTATCAATAATCCATTGTATTAAAGATTTAAAACTTTCCAAAGTTTTAGTTGCTACCTTTTCAGATAGTGCACTACGTTCTTCTAATCCATTACAGCTAATAAATCTAGCCCCCATATTATTACCATCAATATGGACAATGGCAATATCATTAATGCCTGTTTTACTCTTTTCAGTGGATTTATTTTGACCTAACTCGTTAAGCTTAGAAGGGAATACCCATTCAATATCCTCAGTACCAAATAAATCTTTTTTTAGTCGTGCGTTGGCTGCTTCAAAAGCATTATACTTAGCGATAAAAGAAGTCGCTACAAAACGTTCTCCATCCCCAAAATTTACGACCGCATCAACTGTATCACCACTATAATCACAAATCGTAGTTAAACCTGTATTAGCAGGATGCAAAATAGGATTTAATGTATATTGATTATCTTTCAATTGCTTAAATAATTGACGTTCATCGCTTTTAAACTGATCTTTTTCAAGTGTAACAAGACCCGTTGTCACACCGACCTTTAGGCCTGGATATTGAACCAGCACTTGTTTTGTGAATATCTTGATAATATCTTCAATCATATTCACATGATTATTATCAATAAGGATTAGTGCTTTACCACCACCAATATAGGCAACATATACATCGGTTGGGAGGGATGTAATACTATCGCGTCGTGTTTTCCAGGATGTAATGTCTGCTCCCGATTCCAGATTTAAGATAACATCTTTACACAATACATCCTCAAATAATCTGTCCACAATATACGAAGCCCCAACATTGGCTTTTAGTTTATTATTTGCAAAAATATACTTCTGGATAGACTGCACATCAAATAAAATGGCATTTACTTGCATAGGCTCACTCCTTACTTATAAATATAGTGAACATTAACGACAATATTCTCGAAACTGAACAAACCGAAAGTTAACCGTTTTCTCGTTAACGCCATCATGATAAGATTCTTCTACAACACGTTCACTAGTGGCGGCTAATACCGTAATTCCTACGGCTAACAACCGTTCCACTAAGGCGTGACAATAAATGAATTCCCCCTGGCATAGCACAACCGTTGGATGTAATGCAATGATACGGCCTGCATAGTCTTGCGCTAATCGAGCAATATCCTTTGTAGACGCCAACGGATCAATACAGGGAAACGGCATGTCGATAATATCCCCGTATTGCCGTGCCGCAACCAACTGTTCATCCGACCAATATTTAGACGAATGGTTCGTATGGTTAATAAACATAACATCTCCTTATTCATGAAATACAAATTATATAAATTCATCTACACTTCATATTAATAATAGCAAATCTCATGCAAAAAAGCATTCATAATCATGCAATCTCTGAAACTTTTTCTTGATTAGTACAGAAATAACCTCCACCAATTTCATTTAGAAAATCTAAAAAATATTTCACTTCTTGCTGTATCCACTCTCGAGGTGTCTGTCCTGCCAATCGGCTTGCAGCATGTGTCATATAATATTCGTACGTTTGTATCCATGCTTTGTGCGAATCTTTAGCTAAAAAACAACCTCGATTAGATATATCAAAATTAGATTGATTAATCATTTGCCGATTAAAAACTTTCAAAATAAATCGATCTATAACCTCTTGACGTAATAAATCCATCACATCATACACCAGACTATCCTTACGGTCATTAGTACTATGTAATACACCAATCCGTATGTCTAAACCCGTGGAGAGTAAACAAGCACGCACCTCTCGTTCTAAAAAAGAATAGCCATAACTAAGTAATGCATTTACTGGATCTGTACTAGGATGGCGTTTTCGCCCAGGGAATGTCCACGGCTCAGATAAAATTTCATCCCACACAGAAAAATAGGTTCTTGAAGATAAACCTTCTATACCACGCAATGCATCAACGGTCGTAGTCCGCTCGACCTTATTGGCTAATGCTTGCAAGGTATGGCGCACAGAATCATAGTTCTGTATATCTCGCGTTTTATGATACTGATCTAAAATGGCTTGTTGAGCTTTCACCTTGCGATATACGATATAACAGGCTGCCATATGTGCAAAAGTTTCATCCATAAAGTATTTGACCTGCCACAATAACTTTTTGAGAGAAGTATGTTCGTCGCCTAACGTGCCAATTAAGTTATATTTATGATCTACGAACTGTATAACTGAACCTTGCTTTACAAGTGAAAACATGAGCTGTGTTGAAATTTGTACCGTCCGCCCTAGTACAATTGTTCCCACTGTTGCCATAGGTAATTGACGCATCACTTCGTGTTCTTTTTCTAATACCAATAATCCACCATCTTGTCGAATCATCGTTCCCGGAGTCATAACATACATCGTATCAATCATATATAACACCTCCTAAGCACCATTACACTACCATTACAGACTCTTCTTTTATAAGAAAACTTTCATCATTGCACCATATCGGTGTTTTTGCCGTATCCGAAATGGAAATAATCAACAACCTCTTCGTTTCATCATTTCGAGTTAACAATTCCAATTGCTTAATGATAGTCTCAACATGCACTCGTGTATGAATACATAAAAATACACTATATTGTATGCGATAACAAAAGGATTCTAAATACTTGACCACCTTGTTTCGAATTTTCGTATCGGATATATCATAAGAAATAAGATATTGCATACGAACCTCCTCATTTGTTATGTCTCATTGCCTCAGCAATTAAGAGTAAAACGGCCCAAAAAATCAACATACCGACACTCATCATAGGTTAACACCTCCAATCTATTACAAACTGAATTGTTGAGTTTATTATACGAATAGTAGTGAAAGTAAGATAATCAGAAAAACTAAGAACAAAAGACCTATCCATCTAACTAGACAGATAGGTCCTCATTACTTTCAATATAAAATTACAGCTTAAAGCTTAGTAATATATTATGCGATTTCAGAGTCAGCATCATTAATCCCCAATATTTCTGTTGCTTGCCAACCCCAGCAGTTCTTTTTCTTGTTAAAGGAGCGAACCGCAACACCTGAAACAACGTGTCCACTCATCAAATTATATGTTTGGACCATTTTATGATCCATAAATACATTACTTTCTTTTGTGAAGGCCAGTCCTGTATCTATCACTTTAATAGGTTCTTGAAATTTCATCACAAGAGATGTAGGCGGTTCTTCATCTACCTTTTCACAGGCTGCAACATTGTATCTTACCGTACCATCTTGATCTTCATAGAGAGTATAGATAATGGACACCACATCCATTTCATGTAAAGGCTCTTCTGCATCATACTGATACATCAACGACATATCGCCATCCGCAGCAATAAACGCTCTATTTTGTACTTCAGAGACATAATTGACAATACCTATTGTCCTTGGCAAAGACTGACAGAGAAATTCTACTGCTATCGCACTATTCTCTCTATAAAAGTCCTTAGAAAGGCTTTCTGCATCGGGATTATACCAATCTGTATGAAGATACGTATTCAATTGGTCATTAATCGTTTGATGGTTATCAATTCTAAATGTAACTAGTTCATGAAGCTCAGCACTAGCCATATCATATTGTCCCAACGCAACCAGTTCTTTAACTACACCTAACTTAGCCGCTCCATTGAACTGTAATCTGCTTTGGCACAATAAGGATTTACAATAGCAAGACAATGCAAAAATATGGTCATTTTCAACGGTATTCACCAACCCATTCCAAAGCCAAAACTCATTCGGTTTCGCTTGCAACAAGTCTAGAATCTTCTGTTGAGCCGTATCTAATTCATGTGACATAACATAGGACTTTGCAATAGACCATTTTAAGTAATACGTACTTTCATTCAAGTAGGCCATATGCTCAACAGCTAAATTGCGTAATGTAATAATCGTTTCCTTATCTACAGTTTTATCAAGACTATTTAAGGATTTTCTTAGTACGCGTATAACAAGAGATGGCCAGTTATGCATCATTCCATCTGAACCCTTATACGGTTTGACTTCATAATCCTCGCGTTCAAATGTAGTGAAATCCAACTGTAAAGCATATTGATATAAAGGAATCTGTTGCTCTACCTCTTTAATCGTTAGGATAGGTCCCCACAGGTAACGCATAAAATTGATATCATTATGAAGTCCTAAGGCAAACACGTCATCTAAACAAGCTTTGATGCGCTCAAAATTAATGGCCTTTTCCTTTGCTTCTACTTGTATAACCTTGTGTAAACACCATCCGTACGCATTCTTTACCGACTCATCATCTGGATTTTGCGCATACAAATCTTTCACCTTATCTAAAGCATCCTGATGTTGGCCAGCCTCCTTAAGTGATTTAATAGTAGCAAGCGTTTTCACCACGGGGTTAACGACGCGTAGCACATATTCTGTCTGTTTAAAAAGAACTCCATCTGATTCGGTAATAATTAATGGCTTCAACTCATTACGATATCGCTCGGCAGCGGCCTGATTATTTTCTGCATTAGCACGTTTAATCAGATCAACTAGACACCAAGCATATGCACGTTTATCCCATACACTATAATCTGGATTTTCCATCAATTGTTTAGCCATTGTATACGCTTCATCGATTCTGCCCCCACGGCGTAAATCAAATACATCACGACTTGTTACATGTTCTGTATATTCCATATATATACCCTCTCTTTCACCTATATAAATACAAACTTATACACACAATCGCTGGTATTCCAGCTGATTTGCTATATGATGATTATATAGTGAAAGATTTTTTTTAGGTATTCAAAATAACTAGGAACTAAAGCTCTAACGTTAAAATATGTATTTTAAATATATATACTAAATATAGATAATGCATCTCCTATTTACTCTATCAATCTATCCATGACATTCTTAATTTCATTAGCCAAGTTTTCATCATCCCCTTGATTTCTATGATTCTCTACTGATGTAATAATTTGTTTCTGTTTATAAAGAGCATCTAAAGAGGCATAACTATTGCCTCGTTTGAAAGTATACCGAATACGAAAATACATATTATTAATCTTCACAATTTGAATATTTAATTGATTGAGTACTATGGACAGTTCTTCACTAACCTCCTTCACATACTCAAGATAAGCAGTAGAACCTTCGATTTCTGGTATTGCTATAGATGACAAGGTAGCTTTTGCATTAATTCCCATAGAGGAACCTTGTGACCATATTCCATTCTTAGTATTACTAGATGAGGTATTAGAAAGCGATGACATCGTTTCTAATAATTTAGAGCCCATATCAGTCCAATTGGTAAAATACAATCTATTCTTAGCCAATGAAAGTCCCGTATACAACCATTTAAATCCAGCTTTAGTTTTTATATTCTGATAAAACTCAGTATCGAAGAATACGGTTTTCCACACACCGCCTTGAGCCTTATGAACTGTAATTGCATAACCATATTGAGCGTATACTACGGGATAATAGAGCGTATTTATTAATGGTTCCAACCATTCATCATCTGGTAATACAGAACCAGACGCATCTAATAGGTTCTCAAATAATTTGCATGATAATCGCTCTTTTTCACCATACCGATTGGTAATCTCAATATCAACATACCTAAATCTTAACTCTCTACTACGGCCTGCAAAGTTTATATATTTATTTTCAGAACCCTTAACAGATAAAACCTTAGCAAACTCACCATTAAAGCCTCTATATTCTCCTATCCATACATTTTTAGTGAACATAATCCAATCACCAGGCTGAACTGAGGTTTTACTAGGAAACAGTTGCTCTCGGATTTGTGCATTATATAGTTTTGCCGTTTGATTCATAGAGGCAACAATAATAGATTTGTTATCTTCTACCGCCTGATAAGCCTTTAAATAGGTTCGTAAAAACTGACTTTTATCCAGCTCTATCATAGTAGATGTATCTCGTTCAAATACTAATCGATTATGACGATCTTTCTCTATAGCATGGCGAATATGTACTGCATTTTTAAGAATTAAGTTTTTTAATTGTTTGTCTACCACATCCGTTAACTGAAATATTCTAACCGGAAATGCATCACCATACATAGCTTTAAAATAACTTGGCCTAAGTGCAGACAATGCACTTGTCGCTGGTGCCATTTGGGTATCATCACCAATAAAAATAACCTTTCTTCTACAACCAGTTGCGTTAGGATCGATAAAATTCATCAAGTCCTCTAGTAGTTTACCAGTACCATAGCAAAGATATTTACAATCTGAAATTTCATCATTCAGTAAACCACTTTCACCAATCACATATACATGATCCATTGAATCAAGATTTCCTCTTAACTTATAAATAAATTTAGATGCCTCTCGCGGCTGCCCATCTTCAGCATCTTTCGTTTCCATATATTCATAAATCATAGAATGTATTGTAGACACGTGGCTATCAACTGATTGCTCCAACCAGAAAGCGGTCTTATTCGTCGGTGTCGCTAAACTCATACCACGTTCAATTTTGCGTAAATAGTTTTCTAAGCCTTTTAAAATTAGCTCTTTCCCAGTTGCAGCATAGCCTTTCAAAATAAAAACATGCTCTGAATCATTTATTAAGAACTCTTCAAGCTGAGTTACTAATTCCCTTTGGCTGGCGGTTAAGTTATAACCAATAAATTCATCCCTGAAATATCTCTCCATATTTCACCTCATACAATCGCAAACACATATTAATTACATTTTTGAAACACTTATATTCACTTACTACTAAAACAACTAATCACAGTATACCTCTAGTTTTGAAAAGCTCCATATCAAAATTACTAGGACATATCCTATAACTTGACAACCTATGCTCATCACTACAGTTTAAATATATTAAATAAATAGCTATACACATATTCAATAAAACTAAGATATAAAAGCCCCGAATAGATCAAAATAATCCACTCGGGGCTTTTAGTATTATTCAGTTGATATACAACACAAACAGCAAAATTGTTCTGCTATATGTTTCAATCCCTTTTCTCTCAATCAAGGTATAGAGCTGCGCAACCATTGTCGCTTTTCTCCTCTATTATCTCGCACCTTTCTCTACATATCGTAAACAGTAAGTCTTGTTGTAACCAATGTATAGGTCTAATTGATGGGAGGAAAGGAATCCAATGTTTCAATACCGTAACGGTAAGTGCTGTTGCAACATAGCAGAAAAGGAGTTTAATTATGAATAACATGTTTGTTTCAATACCGTAAACGGTAAGTACTGTTGCAACAAGAAGAAGATGTGTTGGATATCTTAGAAGATGTTCAACGGTTTCAATACCGTAAACGGTAAGTACTGTTGCAACTACATATAACAACCTGATATGCATCTCATAGCATTGTTTCAATACCGTAAACGGTAAGTGCTGTTGCAACCAAACCGACACGATCTCTACCATACTATACTATCGTATGTTTCAATACCGTAAACGGTAAGTGCTGTTGCAACTCAACAAGAAGAACATATTATTATTGACCTAGATAGTTTCAATACCGTAAACGGTAAGTGCTGTTGCAACAATATTAAAACTGGGGGTATCTTAATATTCAGAGGTTAGTTTCAATACCGTAAACGGTAAGTGCTGTTGCAACTCATCGTAGTCAATTCTTTTAACAAGGGAGATAATGTTTCAATACCGTAAACGGTAAGTGCTGTTGCAACTCATGTCTAAGAAAACAGCTTTCGCAACAATTACTGCGTTTCAATACCGTAAACGGTAAGTGCTGTTGCAACAGCAGGCCCTACAAAACCAGTATTTATGGGACTCAAAAATAGGTTTTAGAAAATCTCACACCGTAAACGGTCTAAATATGTTCCCATTTGATCCACAAGGCCTATGAATATAGATAAATACTTGAGGAAAATGATATTTCCTAAGAATACAGTAATTATAAGGTTTTTCAAAATTTACGTCAATATACTAATTCATTTTCTTTTCACGATAAATAGTACTTTCTATAGATAGTTGCTACATTTCTAACAAATTTGAATAATTTTTTAACCAAGATAATACTTACTACACATTCATTATAAATAAAAGGCCTATCCATATAAATTAATACAAATAGGCCGTTAAGTTATTAAACTGATTTAGTTAAACTCCGAATTAAACTAATACATTCCATCATAGCTTCTTTTATATCATTTGCAGTCTTAAATTGGCTACTGCCCTCAAGTCTCGCATGATTACTATCATTACGAGATTTTTTTATTTCAAAATAATAACATAGCATCTTAAGTACCAATGGCATAGATACCTTTTGTTGTTTAACTATTGTAACGCCAGGAACATTAGGTACCATATTATACAATTCACCAGAAGCTTCAATTAACCCCTTTTTAAAATCATAGCGAAACATATCCGGCACATTAAAACAGTCCTCAAATAAAGATTTATATTTAATCTGACTTTTTAAAAAATTATAAAAGACTGACTGTAAAAATCTAACGTCAAAAGTTTCTAATACTTCTCGTAATTGTACAACATTGGAATTATATCGGTTGAATCCAGCTTTATTTTTATTAAAGAACTCTTCTTTTATCAATGAGTCTAATGTATTAATATTTTGAATGCTATTTGGATCTTTTGTAATTTCCGTAGTAAGTGAAATAACTTGATAAATAGAAGATGTCTTTTCAAGTTTAGGAATAAATCCACAAGATATAATCTCATGAAGCAAAGAATCCTCCAGCTCTTTATTCTTCCTCACAAAAAATTCCTCAATATGTTTATTCCTTATTTCTAAATCAAAATTTCCTTCATCAATTGTACTTAGTAATTCACAAATATCCACGATGTATTTATTTACAAAATGATGTAATTTGGAATATAGTTTATTTTTTCTACGATTGATATAGCCCTCAAATTTTGAAATCAATTGTTGACTAATCTCATTAAATACGTAATCTATCGTACTATATATATTTCGTGATTTATCAGGTTTAATTGACGTAAGTTTTTCTGTTTTCACCCAATTAATTAGTCCATCAATACCTATTGACTCTGATTCAAGAATTTTTGGCTTTTGACTTTTATTCCACATATTCAACGCCCGTCTAATAATTCGCAGGTCTCTATCAACGTCTTTTTTCTTCAAATATAATTTAAATTCTTCTTCATCAACTATAACAATACCATTATCAACAAGGAACTGTGGTACACATTCCTTAAATAAGGTCAATGCTTGCTGTATGTAATCACGTTCTAAACACCATTCTACATATGATAGAGCATCCTTACTTTCATTGACTAGAGGTGTATATGTCTTCTTAATCGGCTCTCCCAATAATCGTATCAAACTATGATTAAATGATGAACCTGTCAATTCCTCAGAATCTATTTTAGATAAACACTGAGATAATTGCCGTAATGCGTTTTCAAAATCCCCACGTCGAGAAATATTAATTGCATCAGCAAATTGTTCCATCCCTTTTAATACGTCGTCCAAAGAGTCTTTAGATAAACTTGGTTGACTACTTAAATCAACAGGTTTATAGTAGTCATTTAACTTTTTTGCACTACCGAACATCAAAAATTCTTCAAAGCCAGAAATCAAATCAAGTAGATCATAAATATCCTTTATACTATTAACAGTACACTCACCAAATTTATCTGAACCACCACGGCTCCTGCTCGTATACAAGACATCAGCGACTTCAATATCTAGATACGACATAATACGACCAATAATTAGAAATATCATGGCCGCATTTCTAAGACCACCGGTAGTATCTATATATAATTTAATCTTAATATCCTTTTGTACTTCTTTTTGTAGTGTCTCCTTATATTTTACAATACGTCGACATAACTTAATAATATTCTCTCCGATTTGATCAGTATTATCTAAATCATCGCCACAATCGATTTCTTCAAGAATTTTATCGCTGGAAAATTTAGGGGTAATGGGTTCGTCAAAATATTCTTGATAAAATTTATCCATTTGATGCTTTAGCACATCTAAATGTGTAGTATATTCATTAAAATTATTATATTTCTCAGTAATCGCTGGGATAAAGCCTACCTTCCCTTTCACCATATTACTAACCATTAAAAACACCCGGTCTAGTGAAAAGTCATTTTCTCCATCTTCATTACGCTTTTGTTGAAATAAATATTTGATTGCTGATTCACTAGTGGTTAATACTTCATCGAAATTACCTCGGGTTTCCCCTCTAATTATGCTTTTTTGGATATCCGCTTTATCATCAGCAGTTTTTACATCACTAGGAAATGTTAGATAAATATTATATACATTTTGCCCCATACTATCCCCACTTTAAATCATCACTACACGATAAATAATATATATGCTTATCGACTCATATATGTCATAGCAGCCCGCACATCTATCCCCTTAGCAACTAACTGCTTTCTATATAGTTGAGCTTGTTGAGCATCACCAAATTTTTCATGGAATTGCACTAATCCATATAAAATTGAGCATTGAATTGAATTACCAGGATTAACAATCGAATTTTTAATTTTGTCGCGCCATACAAGAGCTATTGTATTTTCTTTAGCCTCTATAGCAATGAGAGATAGATATGTATAAATCAATTCCCATGGATGATTATGAACTGAATTCGTCTTTTTGATTTCTTTCTCAGCGTCCTTCAATTGTACAAGGAAAGCACGATCTATATGATTTTTATACAAAACATAGACAGCTTTCACATACACAAACAATGCATATGCTAATGCTTGTACATCATGTTCTTCTTCAGATAATGATATGATATAAGATAACTGGTCATTAAGTTCACTACATTCACCAAAATAGTGATAAGCTAGCTCCTCATATGACTTTTTATCACCTGTCTCAATATAGTAGTGTAGTAAATAAGACTGTGTGCGGTATGCATCTGCAGATTTATCATCAAAAATTGCCAATGCATTTCTAAAGTTCTCTTCAGCTTCTGACCGTTGCAAATAAGCATATACTTGTCCTAATTGACTATACGCTTGACCTAAACTAATAGAAGGATTAGCAGTATTTCCCTCTAACTCAGAGCGTAAACATTGTATCCGTTCTTCCATATTTACAATACGTTCAGCGATTTCAACGGCATCATTATACCGATACTCATCAGTAAGGCTAACAACACGGCGTTTCAGTGTTAATAAATACGTTTCTAATGGCACATATTTTGATAATTCTTGACATTTATTAAAGCAATAAGCTGCAAGTTTACTATTACCCACATGATTAAACGCTGTCATACCCGCATCATAGAAAGTATACGCTACATGACCATCTAACATTTGTTTATTCTCTAGATTTAAAACTAACTGTTCTAAATGCTCAAATAGATATAATAATTTATCAGCATTACAGTTTACAGCTTCAGCATAATAGGATAAATCCTGAATTGCACGTTCAATACCACGGAGATCCATTTCACCATGAATTAATTCTTCAATATGAGGGAACCATTCATCACTATAATAATCTGCAAAATAGCTATCACTATGCTTACCATCATAGATGTACTCAAGCGCCTCCACATAATGTTTACGTTCGTATGCTACCATAGCTTTCTCAAATAAATCATCTATATCGTCATAAGTAAATAAAAGATTCGGTGCTCGCCCATTTAATTCATCTATTAAATCTTTAAACTCCTTAAAGCGTTTCATATCACTTAGTGATGTATTTAATGCACCATAACGGCGAAAATACCCACATAAGAAATTCGCTAAATACAGAAATGCGTATTTTTCAGTTTCTTTTATACCTTTCGCAGAGTAATTAATAGATAATGCTTTAAATGTTTTTATATCTATATCTAAACGATTATAATCTATAACTCGACGATCTAATGCAGCTCGATAGGTGAATTCATTAACAACTTGAAAATAGTCTTTAGTGCTATCTGGTTTTTTCCCTCTTGGGAACGTATAGTCTTTATAACCAAGCACTCTAAATTCTTCAAGTTTGAGCACGTTTTCTTGATTTACCTCTGTTATGCGTGTTGGCAAATTAAATTCAACACGTTTCACATCTAAATGATATGGATTATGAAAAACCAATCTAGCTAGTGTCGAATCTACCATATGCCAATATAGATTGCTACCAATATCATCATTTATTAACATACCCGCTCCTTCATCAAGGAACATGCGTTTACCTTTCTGACTTTTAAGCATAACGGCAATTGAATAATACCCTTTACGAGGTACAGGAATCAATTCTTTACCCAAATATGTACCATGTTCAAAAAACTCTGGTAATGCAGCCGAAACAGCATCTGTATATTTTGCTTTTTCTTTATCTGTCACCGTAAACTTTTCTGCATATGGATTAGGTTTGTTAGTCTCTTTCTCAGCACTTAAATCCAACAAATTTAATTCTTCTATATCCTCAGGAAGATTTGATTCGCTAGTCTTAGTAACAAAGCCTTTTATTTTAGTATAAAACGACTCAGGATATGAGTAAGAATAATCTTTTGCCACTGCCCTAAAGAATCTATCTAATCGTTGTCTTTCAAAATTAGCATCTTGAGGATCATCTAAATCATCATACACAACCCCTGCTATAAACTGAGCATTTTTATTGTTAGTATCTGGATTACCATTTAAATTTAAAAAATTAAAATCCCCTTGTTCATCAATTGCTATCGTAATCATATCACAATACTCCCATATAATTATTTACCTTATAAAGTTTTGTTACTTATTATTCTATCATCTTATTTTCATAATTAAAATAACCAGTACTCATTCTAAGCGTACTGGTTTTTATGACTAACTATATACTTGCTAAAGGCTAATGTAATAGTGTTTCTATATGTTAACTATACTCTTGTAATAACTTGAAATTACTAGTTCTATTCCCATAGATATCTATATAAATACATCAAAATTTGATATAGTATTCATGAAGCATTCATTTAAAAACTAGGAGGATTTATGCCAAGTGTAACGAATTACCTAAAAAATATTAGAAATATGCGACTTTTCTTTCGGAGCTTGGCCATGGGATTACATACACGACACACAGCACCAAAATGGGGGATAAAAAAGAGTTTACACGATGATTATCTAAAGCGCCTCTCCTATTTCAATATGGAATCCAAAATTAAAGATACACAAATTGGCCGTAAACATGTGCAAACAATCGAAAAGCAAGACTTTTTCTGGGGGCACAATTATTTATCAAACTTGTATGCACTCTATGCAATGAAACCGGAAACGATTATCCTCATGTTAGCTATTATTGATATGATTGGTCGGAAAACAACATGCACAATAATAGAATTATATGACCATATCAATGATGATCCATATGTATTACCAGCTTATCAAGCTTTTCTAGAAGAAAAAAATAAAAATAGTAATAAATCAGTGCCCGACATCATCGATAAACAAATGATTGGACGCCTTACAAAAAAACTTGTTAAAATAGGCGTCTTAGAAGAAATATCTGAATGTAGTACCTATGCATATCGCCTAGCATCGACTGGAATAGAACAATGTACACCTGAACAACTAGAACTATTATCACGTGCTATATTTATGTACAAAAATATGGCGCTCTTCGGGACAGCAGGGCATACATTATTAGAAAAAATTCAAGCACTTGTTAATGATACATCTCTCTTAGATGAATTAGAGCAACCTCTATCAGCAATTTATGAATCACAATATGTATTTACGTATACTAATCCATTACATGTGATTGATGAAAGTATACTTTATACGATTGCTGATGCTTTAAGAAATAATAAAATGATAGAGTTAACGTTCTATAACAAACGTCGTCCTAAAATTACTGTTCGTCCAATACGCATTGAGTCAGACTATCTAGGAAATCGCGATTATCTCATCGCCAGTCGACACTGTACACTCGGTTCCTATCGTATAGACACAATTAATACGGTTACAATTAAAGGTCCTATCAATACGGACCTTACGATTCCTACTGCTACTACGCGCTTCAATACAGTACTACATATACGCTTTCACAAACTGTTAAACTATGAACGAGTATGGAATAATTTTAAGACAATGTTTAGCCATATGACGATGGCACTTGAATCTGACTCGCCTCATTACACAGATATAACTATGCATGTACAAGATGGACAAATTTTAATGCCCATCTTACGTACCTATTTGCCATATCTTCAAATTTTACATAGTATTCCTGAAAGCATTAGTATCCGCTTTAATGACAATCTACTGTATACCCAACACGATACTGTATCAGAACCAAGTAGCTACAGTAAAAAAAGACATCCTGCATGGAGTCTTCTTTCACCAGAACCTATTGAATCAGATACAACTATATCACCATTGTTGAATGAAGTTACAGCGATTACCTATTCAACACAATATCGTATCCAGCGTGATCTTGCCAACGGTGTAAGCTACACACTGGATGACTTACGATATATTATGGAACACCGTCCATTATTAAATAGTTATGCTCCAATAGAGGAGAATGACCACTATTATTACATATTACCGAGCTATTTAGTACGCTCTGAGGCACATGGTTTAGAACCATTATTTCCAAACTTGCCTCTACTTATTACAACAACAGCAGAGCGCATGTTCCTTAAGGATTTGTTAAATGATAACCGCATCAATTGGATGATTTCTGATATAATAAGGAAACGACTGTCACATACCTTGCACAATGTACCAACCACATTACCAGAGCACACATGGAGCAATCGTAGTCTATCTATCGACGAAACAGCTAAAACATATGATGCCCATCGCCTATGTACCGAGGCCTTGATAAATAAAGCCATGATTTCATGGCAAACAGAGAACGATACCGTAATGGTCGTGCCTTGTAAATTGGAATATAACGGTGCAACAAATGGATTTGCCCTTATCGGATATCATATCGATGACAAAACTTTTGGTTATTATCCACTTCACACATTGCCAACCATTTCGATAGATAATAAATCATTCGATTTTGATACAGATACATTATATCGAGAATATCAAGAAAGCAACCAACGAACTACTATATTCTCTGTATACGACATTAACAATGCTATCGACCGTTGTTTTAATGCTTTCTCTAACTATGATATCGTAGGATCCAAAACCGAAGAAAAGGCATTTACTCTAACCGTTAGCTATCTTCCATTCCAAGAATCAGATATCATACGTATTCTCTTGTCTCTGGGTGCTGCTGTACGTGTGCATGAGCCACAAGAAATCAAACAGCAGCTTAACACTATATATAAACAGGCTATCTCATTCTTATAAAATTAAATAAACTATATTTCATGGGCAATCAAGGCAAAATAAGTACTTAATTGATAGTAACGCTTTGTAAATAGGATACATAAAAAAGACCATCTCTACAGAAATAAACGTACTTAATGTTACATCTATTTCTAGAGATGGTTCTTTTTATGTCATCACACTCTCATAGAGTTAATTAGGGTTATAGGACAAAAAGTGTGTGTGACTAATCCCAATAAGTTGGAAAATCTGTAGACATATGTAGCTCATTCCAAACAGGAGCATCACCC
>OATU01000533.1_pt1 | contig 33058 bp, 35 predicted proteins | sample 1516711 | NCBI WGS metagenome assembly OATU01 (sample SAMEA2579971, study PRJEB22360) | human gut metagenome | biome: human gut; feature: human-associated habitat; material: faeces | place: Denmark | collected 2008/2010 | reverse complement strand
TGACAAGCAAAACGTTAATGAACAGGGCTGAAATGGAAGGGATTATCCATGCGGCTGCAGAAAAGGGGATTAGCCTTCCGGATGGCCTTAAGGTCGTGTCCGTCAATGCAGGGGAGGGCAAACCGGTAGACAGAGGTGAAATACTGATAGAATTTGATATACCTTCCGTAGAAGAACAGATTAAGAAGCTGGAAGAAGAAATCCATATCCTTAACCTGAGAATCGATCTTTCAGCAGACAATGGCGGCAATGATGTGATTGAGGCACAGCGTAAGCTTGCAGATGCCCAAAAGGCGTATGAGCGCATTGCTGCGAAGTATGCCAGGACAGATATACGATTAAAAGAAGACTATGCAAAACTCGAAGAAACACTGGAAGATGCGGAAAAAAATCTTATTAAGAAGGCAGAAGAGCTTGTGAAAGAAGCTAGGGAAAACCTGGAAAACGTAAGGGAGGATGCGGAGGACGCCATCCGTGCCGCGGAACAGGCGCTGGATGAGGAATCAGAAAATCTTGATGATGCAGAGGATAGTTATCAGCAGGCATTAGAAACGTATGAGCAGGCGAAAGAGGAACTTAATAAGGCAAACCAGAGAGTCAGCGAAATAAAGGAAGCAATTGCAGGGAAGCAGCCGGACGATGCCACGGATTATACGGAGGAGCTGAAGGCCGCGGAAGAAGAACTTTCCATTGCGCAAAAGGCATTTAACCAGGCAAAAAAGGAGCTTTCAAAAGCAGACTATACCTCATCGTCCTATGACAGGGCAGACGATAACCGGGACTCCATCAAGAGTCGCTGGAAACGTAAAATTGAAAAAGCCAAAGATGCTCTTTATAAAGCAGAAACAGTGCTGGAAGCGGTCAGGGAAGGAAAAGATTTTTCAAGTGAGTCCGCAGTCAGTGAGGCCCAGGCTGCCATTGATGCTGCAAGAGAAGCGTTAAACCGTGCCCGGCGTGAGTCTGAGGATAACCAATATTCTGAGGAGGAAGAACTTTATGCGGCGGGAAGGGCAGTTGAGACCGCGGAGGCAGCATTGGAAGATGCCCGGAGACAGTCTGATGTATTGCAGAAGGAAGAGGAGATTGACAGGCTTACCAATGAATCAGAGCGGTCAGATAAGGAAAAATCGCGTGCTGCATTGCAGGAAATTCTGGATAATGGGGGCTGCCTTTTGGCTCCGGCCCCTGGAACCGTGGTAAGGACGCTGGAACGTGGGGATCAAACAAAGGAGGGGGAAGATGCAGTCATACTTTCCTCTGCTGACAGAGGATTTGTTTTTGAAGGAAAACTGGATAAAGATTCAGCGCGCCGCTTTTCAGCCGGGGACAAGGGAGAGCTTTATTACAAATTGGATGGAAGCTCACAAAAAACAGATGTGGAGATTCAGTCTATCAGCACGCCGGACGAGTCGGACCAGGTTTTAGTAACTGCGGTTCTGCCGGAGGGAAGTTATTCTTCCGGTATGCCGGCACAGCTTTTTCTGAGCAGAAAGAGCGAGACGTATCAAAATTGTCTGCCTCTTACCGCACTCAGAAGTGATTCCGGCGGGGATCACGTTTTCGTACTCCGCAGACAAAGCTCCGTACTGGGAACAGAATGGGTCATTGCAAGGGTAGATATAACAGTAAAGGAAAGAGACAGTCAGATGATGTATGTTGATGGCGCGCTTACGTATTCGGATCAGGTAGTCATAAGCTCGAATAAGATCATATCGGAAGGAGACAGAGTCCGCATTGAAAATTGACAGGTTTGCCCATTACCGGGCGTTGACAATATCAGCATTACTGGCAGCGGTTCTTTGGTGTTTCGCCTGTTCTTTCTATAGTACGGCCATCGGTCACCGTACAAGTGTGAGCATTAAATGGGAAAAGGGCGGTGTCAGCCCCTCAGAGCTTATCAGGCAGCAGACGTATGCAAGGCAGGATGGAGCAGGAAACCAGCCGGAGGTCACCTTATGGGAGACATACCCGGAACAGGAGATAATGGTTTCAGATAAAAAGAAAATAAAGGCAGATATAGCTGCCGCCTTTGGAGACTGCGGGGATATTGTATCCTCCATGCTGACTGCCGGTGCGTATCCGGCCAGATCGGATGCATCTGGATGTGCCGTCAGTACCGGTTTGGCATTCTCCCTGTGGGGCAGTACCAATGTGATTGGGATGCCGGTAAAGGTGGAAGGAAAGCAGTTCTATGTCCGCGGCATATTTGAGGAGGAAGAACCCAGGCTGTTCTTACAGGCACAGGCGGAATCGGAAAAACTCTTATCCAATATGCAGCTGACATTTACAGGTCCGGGAGCAGGGGAGAGGGCAAGTCAGTATCTCTCATCGGCAGGTTTTCCGGAGGGACGGATTCTTGACCTGACATTATTTGCATGGGTACTTGACATGATATTCCGGCTTCCTGCGGTCATTCTGGCAATTGGTATCCTTGGACGCGTGATCGGGCATGGAAAAAGGCTATGCCATTATCCCCTTCTGCTGGCTGTTTATCTTTTAATCGCTTTCGGTATAATGGCCGTATTATGGTTTTGTATAGACCTGCCTGAGTTTCCTTCCGAGTTTATCCCCACAAGGTGGTCTGATTTTGAGTTCTGGGGAAATCTGTTTAAGGAGCAGGGGAAAAATATGGTCTCCTGGATGGCGGCCGGACCTGCCTTCCGGGATATGGAGCTTTGGATCTCGTCATTTATGGCAGTGCTGCTTTCTGTGTGTGCCTCTGCCTTTACGGCCGCCGCAGCAATGCTGGTATCCATACGCTCTTACAAAAGAATGATTGTCTATTGTGCGGCATATACGCTGACACTTTGCCTGATTTCATTCAAGATAGCCTCTGCTCACAATATGACCTTTTGTAAAGCAATGTATCTTCTGCCATGTCTTTGGATATGTGTGGATTTTCTCTTTTACTGTATGAAAGAAACGCTTGCCGCCGATGTTCGTGAAGGGAGGATTTTGGATGAGGAAAAAACGTGAATACAGTGTTCCGATCCGGGAACAAATGGTACCATGGCTGTTTTTGCTGCCGAGCCTGCTGTTCGTAAGTATTATGGTGCTGATTCCTATGCTGGACGCTCTGCGCCGTTCCTTTTTCCTGGCTGCCAGTGACCGGTTTGTGGGATTTCAAAATTATCTGGCAGTACTGAAAAACCATGCGTTTAAGCTGGCGGCAGCCAATACAGCAAGATTTATTTTAGTCTGCATACCGCTTCTGTTACTCTTTTCCCTGGCTGTTTCCCTGATGCTGACCTCCTTCAGGGAAAAACGCAGCATTTTCAAGACCTCGTTTCTTGTGCCCATGGCGATTCCCGTTGCTTCGATTGTTCTTTTGTGGCGGGTGATTTTTCATAAAAATGGACTGCTCAATGCATTTCTTGCACTATGGGGTATGGTTCCGGTTGACTGGATTGGAAGTAAGGCAGCCTTTGGTGTATTGGTGTTTGCTTATCTGTGGAAGAATTTTGGATATGATATGGTGCTGTGGCTGTCAGGACTCAGTGCCATAAATCCGGCATTATATGAGGCCGCGCAGATAGACGGCGCCGGAAGCCTCCAGCGGTTTGTAAGGATTACACTCCCCAATCTAATGCCCACATTATTTACCATTACCGTGCTGTCGCTGCTCAATTCCTTTAAGGTGTTCAGGGAGGCTTATCTGATTGCGGGAGGTTATCCGGATGACAGTATTTACATGCTTCAGCATCTATTCAATAACTGGTACGGCAATCTGGATGTGGATAAGATGTGTGCCGGGGCTGTGATGATGGCAATTCTGGTATTTATTTTGATATTACTGATGCAAAAAATTATGAACAGAGGAGATGGGATATGAAAAAATGGCTTCTTGGCGTGCCCCTTGTTTTGATTGCGGTCTTTATATGGCTGCCTCTTTGGCTGCTGATATCCGGTACCTTTATGGGAGGGGCAGAGCTGTCTGAAAATCTTGCGCCTGTCCTGGAGGGCAGGGGAGGAACGGCTGTATGGCCTATAATGGCGCGTTATCCGACTCTGGCGGCATATGTGGAACTATTATTGGATACGCCCCAGTTTTTTACGGTATTCTGGAATTCCTGCAGGCAGGTTTTTCCAATCATACTTGGTCATGTCCTTTTGGGCGCACCTGCGGCATGGGCATTTGCTAAGTTTCACTTTCGCGGAAAAAAGATACTCTATACTTTGTATATTGTCCTGATGCTGATGCCATTTCAGGTGACCATGGTTTCCAGCTATCTTGTCCTGAATAAGCTGGGCCTGATTGATACCGTATGGGCGGTCATTCTGCCTGGTGCGGCATCAACGCTTCCGGTATTCATAATGACACGTTTTTTTATGGACATACCGGAGGCGGTCATGGAGGCGGCAGCCGTGGATGGGGCTTCCTCATTTCAGACATTTTTACGATTTGGGCTTCCGCTTGGCGCGCCGGGAATCCTGTCGGCTGTGGTATTAGGGTTTTTGGAATACTGGAACGCAATAGAGGCGCCTCAGGCATTTTTAAAAACCCAGGCGCTTTGGCCGCTGTCATTATATATGTCAAACATCACAGCGGATAATGCCGGGGTATCATTAATCGCGTCACTGATTACACTGGTGCCTCCTCTTTTGATATTCCTGTTCGGTCAGAAATATCTGGAGCAGGGCATTATATCTTCCGGAATGAAAGATTAACACAGGGGATTAATTTATGGAAAACAGGAATTTTGCAGGCGATCTGCAGATAAGCAAGGTGAATAAATGGTATCCTGGAGATGTTCATGCTGTTAAGGATATGGATATGGACATAAAGAGAGGGGAATTTATTGTATTTGTAGGCCCTTCCGGCTGCGGAAAGACAACGCTGTTGCGCATGATTGCAGGACTTGAGAGTATAAGCAGCGGCGAGGTCATTATGGACGGCAGGACTGTGAACCAGGTTCCGCCAAAGAACCGCGATATTGCCATGGTATTCCAAAATTACGCCCTTTATCCCAATATGAAGGTAAAAGATAATATCGCCTTTCCCCTTAAAATGCAGCACATCGGCAAACCGGAAATCGAGAGAAGGGCAGCAGAATTGGCGCAAAAGCTGGAGCTGGAGACTCTGCTTGAAAGGAAGCCGGGGGCCTTGTCCGGCGGTCAGCGCCAGCGTGTTGCCCTTGCGCGGGCCATGATAAGAAAACCCGGACTGTTTCTCATGGATGAGCCGTTAGCCAATCTGGATGCGAAGCTCCGCACAGAAATGCGCCGGGAGATTATAACGCTCCAACGGGAGCTGGGGGTAACCACCATATATGTTACCCATGATCAGACGGAGGCAATGACGATGGGGACGCGCATCGCCGTAATAAATGGCGGTGTTTTACAGCAGTTTGGAACGCCGCAGGAAATATATAGAAATCCGGCGAATCTGTTTGTAGCAGGGTTCATAGGATCACCCAATATGAATCTATGGGACACAAAGCTTGTTACATACCAGGGACAGCATTATCTGACTTTGGGAAATACCCATATTCCCATTGATGTGAGCAATTTGCCCGCAGATGGTTTACGGGAGCCATTAAAGGCCGGTATTCGCCCGGAACACATTGTGCCGGCTGCACCGGACGAGCCTCATGCAGTAAGGATGAAAATCAATATTCTGGAAAATACCGGGCGTGAAGTAGCAGTTTTCCTCACAGGGGCTGACATGCCGAATCTTACAGTGGTGACGGATGCAGATTTTTCCGGTCAGGTTGGGCAGGAGGTATATATTCGGCTTAAGCCGGAAAAGATACATCTATTTAATATAGAGACAGGAAGTGCATATGGAAATGCTTATGGATAGAATATTAATAACAAGTAAAGAAGTTACCGCTGCATCAATCATACTCGTACCTATACTATTTTTATATCATAAAATATTTTTCCACGACATAAAAAAGACGGCTGCCTATATATTTTTTTCATTATATCTGGCTGCAATATGCTTTTTGGTGGGATTTCCCAATATAACAGGGATGAGAATCGTTTTTTCTCATAACTTTATTCCTCTGCGTGGGATGTTGGCCGATATTACAAATAGCTATCTGAATATTTTACTTTTTGTCCCATTGGGCATATTTGCCCCCTGTTTATGGCGCGATTATAGAAGTATGATGAAAACGGTGCGTTTGGGCGTGCTTACCTCTCTGGTAATTGAGATATCACAGATATTTACCATTAGGGCAACCGATATCAATGACGTGATAACGAATGCGGCAGGAACAATGATAGGATATTTAACAGGCAGATTGATTATTAAACGGATTCCTCAATTAGACCGGCTTGGCTGTACGGAACGTGAGTTATATCTTTTATATGCAACGGTTGGTGTAGTAATGTTTTTTTTCCAGCCGTTTATTCAGTCTGTATTAAGTAATTTCTCTTTATTTTGAAAAATTGAGCATAGCTGGGGCCAGCGGGGGATTCGGTCTTACGATTTGGACGGGCATATCATAGAAATCGGTGAGGATATGAAAATGGAGGCTACTTATTTTTCTTTCAGGATATAATTAACACTGTTACCTGTTAATGGATCGCTGCCCATAGGGATTTTTTTGAAAGATATTTGTCTCAATGCAGGTACCAAGATGCCTACCATGCCGCATTAATCTATTGTCTGGGAATCAGCGAGGATACAAGACGTAAATAAGTGTGAGGTGATACATAGCTTCAGCCAGTTTCCAAGGAAAATTGCAGTGAAAAGCATTCTAACCGGCAGAAGATATTCGGTATTCCCAGAATGGCATTGCTATAATTCTGAGCAGATAGCAATACAGGCCGCAGAAAAATACAAAGAAGGGTATGTTGATATGATTTACTAATGATATTTCTGTTTCAATAAAATATGAAAAATATGATAGTAACACGTTATTTACCTTCCTCATATTATATAGTACAAACTATTAAGGAGGTAAAAAATGTTCTGCTGCAAATGTTGTTGTAGATGTTGCTGTCATAGATGTTGCTGTCATAGATGTTGCTGTCATAGATGTTGCTGCCCGTGGTGTTGTAATTGGGGGTGGGAAAATAACTGGGGAAACAATTGGGCCCCCTGTGTGAATGAAAGACGTCAAGCATATAGAGCAGGATTTAATGACGGATATAGAGTAGGATTCGAAGATGGGAGATGGAGTCAGCGTCCATGCCCACGGGATAAATGAGGATAATATAATCATGGCGGGCGCTGGAAAAACGACCCGCCTTTTATAAAATAATTGTAGATAGGGGAGAGCTTTTTTATACCACTTTCTACGCCATAGTGGTTTAGTGTTATTACTTTGCTCTGACCAGTTCTATTGCCTCTTTACCTGTCATGTGCTCAATCTCTAAAACAAACATACATAATGGCTTCCATTCCCGGTCAATCGCCTTTTCCCGGTTTTCGTTTGAATCGTGCGGATGAAATTTTGCAGCTAATGCATGGATTGCATACCGCATATCACTTTCTTTTGAGATAATATGAACTTTTCCAAAGGCAATTACACTTCTAAAGTAGGTTGTGTATTCCTCTGGCACGACAGAATCTTGATCGATTACACAAAAAGAAGCCTTGGGCTGTTTCCTGATTGCGTCCAGTTTATGACCGACTTTGGCCCCATGGAAATAGATCTTATTCTCATAGTATATATAGCTTAACGGAACAGCATATGGATAATCGTCATCGCCTTGTACTGCTAGCACCCCAGAGGTTCCTTTAGTGAGAATATCAATGGTTTCTTCTGCAGATAGAAGTTGCTTATTTCTTCTCATTTTTCTAAACATATCCTAGATTCTCCTTGATAAAATCTTATTTAAGCATTGAAACAAAAGGAAGCACCAAACCTTTCTATCTTCTTAGACCTAATGATAGAAAGTCTGGTGCTTACATTCTTTACCAGGTGGCAAAGAATAGCGTATGCATTATTATACAACGAGAAAACATGATTTTCAATTTACTATTTTGTGGATTATTTTAATGATTTTATTACCTGGTTTGTATCAAGGCTTTTACTTTTAATAAAAAAGGAAGTAATTCCACAGTGAGGTTTACGACACTGCTCCCAATTTTTCTTTATATCGTTCGTAGCACCATGACCTTGGTGAACTCCCCACCGTCTAAAGCCAGAGGGATTGCGGTCGCCGTATTTCAGAAGATCATAAGCCATCGTATTTATCGGGCTTTTTAAAAAAAATCGGGATAATCTGAAAGTCAGGATAACAGCAAACAACTAGTATTTTTCTGGAACTCGAATATTAGCTACATTATAGAACTTATATTTTTCTACCATGTGTTTTTTCATACTAATCAAAATATAGCGGTAGCAATCAGCCATACCATCTGCAAAGGAACTTGCATTTCCCTTATATAATTGCCGAAGTGCGGTAATGGCTTTTTTGTTCAGATTGGAGAGAGTATGTCTCTTGGACGGATAGTAAGCAAAATGGTGTCCCCATTCAAGAAGGTGATTGGTTTCGGATAGTATAACGTATAAAGGTTCTAATGTGGTATGTTTCAATATGGCATCTAGAATATCTGCTAAATGAATAGAACCTGGTGAAGTAAATCTGTCTGTTAACTCGTCCAATTCTTCTCTGGTAAACCGTACTGCTGCAGCTAACGCCGCCGGACGAATAATTAATATCATTAGCTGCAAGGCGTGAAAATAACGTAATGCTTTCTCTATGTATCCAGAATTAAATGCCAGCTGATGAAGTTTCGTATCATCCGGTTCTATGACTATAGTGCCTTTACCATTTAATTTCTTTATGAATCCCCGTTGTTCGAGTTCTGACAATGCCTTTCTGACTGTCGATAAAGAGACATCGTACTGGTTAGCCAGTTGCTTTTCATATGGAAGAAATACTCCAACAGAATATACTCCAAGGCCGATTTTCAGATTCATGTCATCAACAATTTTTGAGTAATAATAATCCTGGCCGCGCATGGGATTCCACGAAAACTTCAAACCAGTTTGTTCAGGACATTTGGGCGTTGTCTCTGATAGATAATTTAACGTATGTTCAATGGAATCCGTAAGTTCCTGATATATATCAGATAACTGGTTGTAATTTGTGAGTGGATCATCGCCCTTTAATGTATCTACAATAACACTGGTTACTGACATAGATCCCTGCAAAAAGTGCTTAGAGAAATAGGGGCAGTCTTCTGCAAAGAATGCAAGCTTATTATAGAGGCCGAATGTTGAATAAAGTTCGCTGAATAAGGAATTCCCACCTATCCTTAATATATTATATCCTAATTTAGAAGGAGAAGACCATCCTCCTGAGGCATATCCCAAACGCAATGCTTTCATAGCTTGTTTATAGTGGGGCATTATCTCCACATCACACCCCTGCAGGGCAAAAACCATAAGTGAAGGCAGTATTAGAGCAAAAGTCTGATATACCTGTAAAATGCATTCTCTTTGTTTTAAAATCTCAAAAACAGTATTTGATGAATTATAAGTATCTTTTTTTGAAACAACAATTGGTGCAAGACGAGGCTGAATATCAACCAGCCCTTCTGCCCGCAATGCGTCAAAGACACGGTTAATCGTATATCTGCTTACATGAAATTGTTCGCAATACATCCTTGAAGATGGAAGAGCATTTCCAGGAGGTATTTGGCCTTCCAAAATATACTGCTTAATTTCGTTATATATAAATGTAAATTTTGTTTCTTGTGGTTTCACAACCCACCTCCTCTCTGTCTGTATTATATCACGACAAAACCAATGCTGTCAGTATAAAAGTGTCAACCTATATGCACACCTTACCAATATGAATATTGCCAGAATATGAAGATAACATTTATAATAAAACCGTAAAATTATTTGAAAAGAGTTTAAGAATCATGGAAAAACAAAAAATCTTAATTGCAGACGATTCAGAAATGAATCGCGCGCTTTTGATAGATATCCTGGAAGAACAATATGATGTGGCAGAGGCTGAAAATGGTGTAGAAGCAATTTCTATTCTTTCAAGGCATAGAACAGATTATTCCCTTCTGCTTCTTGACATTATGATGCCTGTGATGGATGGATTTGAAGTATTAGCTTACATAAATAAATATCACTGGAATGACACCTTCGCTGTTATTATGATTTCGGCTGATGATTCCCCAGCGAATATAAAGCGAGCTTATGACTTGGGAGCTTTTGACTATATCAGCCGTCCGTTTGATTCGACCATTGTCCAGCGCCGAATTTCTAATACAATGTTTTTATATGCAAGACAGCAGCGGCTTGAGAAAATTATTGCAGAACAATTTCATGAGCAGGAAAATAATAATAGGCTAATGATCTCAATCCTGTCTCATATTGTGGAATTCCGTAATGGAGAGAGCGGCTTGCATGTATTGCATGTGAATACTATTACAAAATATTTACTAAAGCAGTTGGTTCAGTGTACAGATCAATATCCTTTGTCCAAAGCAGAGATTTCTTTAATCAGTACTGCTTCTGCGCTGCATGATATTGGGAAAATATCAATTTCAGATGAAATATTGAATAAACCTGGACGTCTTACGGCAGAGGAGTTTGAAGTGATGAAAACGCACTCGATGGTTGGCGCCAATATACTGTTAGAACTGCCCATTGAACAGCAGGAAGCTCCGCTTGTCAAAGTGGCTTCTGAGATTTGCCGATGGCATCATGAAAGGTATGATGGCAGTGGTTATCCGGATGGATTAAAGGGAGATGAAATCCCCATAGCTGCCCAGGTGGTTGCGCTGGCCGATGTATACGATGCATTGACCAGTGAGCGGTGCTATAAGAAAGCCTATTCACATAAAGAAGCTTTGAAAATGATTTTAGAAGGACAATGTGGTGTATTTAATCCTACTCTTTTACTGTGTCTGCAGGAAATTGCTGATACACTTGAAAGTGAGCTTATGGAAACCTCTCCTGAACAGGAGACAAAAAATATTCAGGATATAAGAAATAAAATAGACTACGACAGATTGTTTTCCTATGAAAAATACGCCTTCCTGTCCTGCAAACAGCGGCACCTACAATTATTATATATTGATTCGTTAACCAGCGTCTACAATCGCCGTTATTATGACGAGCATTTTCAAGGCTCAGATGATATTCAAGCGATGGCCGTAATAGATGTAGATAATTTTAAGCATATCAATGATAATCATGGCCACGATGTAGGGGATATCGTGTTGCAAAGCATTGCACAAGCTGTTTTATCCTGTGTACGAAAAACAGATGCCGTAATCCGTTATGGCGGCGATGAATTTGTAATTATCTTTTTTAATATACCTCAGGATATATTCGGGAAAAAACTGGAGAGGATTAGGCATTCCGTTGACAGTTTGATAATTGATGACCGTCCTGAATTACATATGTCTGTAAGCATAGGCGGAGCTTATGGTATCGGAACTATAAAGAAACTCTTCAAAGCTGCAGACAATATGATGTATCAATCAAAAAAGGCGAAAAACCAAGTGACCATATATTATTTTGACAGGAATGAGGACAACACAGACAACATTTAAAAAGACCAGGAGGAAATGTGATTGTGAATCTAAAAGATTGTTATATAAAATTTGGCGGCGATTTTGATGAAGTACTGGGCAGGCTGCGGCGTGAACAGACCGTTCAGAAATTTGTATATAAATTCCTGGACGATAAAAGCTTTAGCTTGTTTGAAGCATCTATGGGTAATAAAGACTATGCCGAGGCTCTTAGAGCCGTTCATACGTTAAAAGGAATTTGTCAGAATCTTTCTTTTGCCAGATTATTTGAAAGCAGTAGTTTAGTAACAAAGGCATTAAAAGAAGATGATTGGAATAAGGCTCTTGATATGATGCCGCAATTATCAAAGGACTACCATGAAATTATTAATGCTATTGAAGAACTTAAGATTTCCAAGGAGGAATAGCGTCAATGGGAAACAGTAAAAAGAAGAATCCTACAACGCGTTTTCTAATATGCAGTTTCATTGGACTTTTAATCTTCAGTATTATTATGTTCAGCCTGCTGGGGATATACATGAGTCGAAAGAGTAAAAGGGCCGTTTACGAAATTGGAGAAATTTATATGTCCGGAATGAATGAGCAGATGTCCAGACACTTTGAATCTGTCATTAAATTACGTTTTAATCAGGCCAGCGGCATTGTTTCTGTTGTCCCGACAGATATGAACGATAAAGACAGACTGTATGAGGAACTGACTTACAGGGCACAGGTCAGGGAATTTGACTATTTAGCACTGTGTTCTGCCGATGGGGAGTTTCAAACTCTTTATGGGCAACCCATACAGCCCCTTAACCCCAAACCTTTTGTAGAAGCATTATTACAAGGAGAGCAAAGAGTCGCTGTAGGCATTGATACGGCTGGAAATGAAGTCGTATTGTTTGGCGTTGATGCTGCTTATCCTATGCACAATGGCGATCGGAGCACCGGTCTGATAGCAGCCGTTCCTCTGGAATATATCACTGATTTCCTTTTCTTAAAGGAGGAAGGGCAGCTGATGTATTATCATATTATCCGGCCGGACGGTAGTTTTGTAATACAAAATCCCAACACGGAGCTGCGGTATTTCTTTGAACAGCTGCAAAAGCAGTCTGATTCTGCAGTGAATGAATCATCAGCTGAAAATCCGGTTGAAAAATTTAGTGCTGCTCTGAAAAAACATGAGGAATATACGGCAATATTGGAAGTAAATGGTGAAGAACGGCAAATATATGGTATTTCATTACCTTATTCTGAGTGGTACTTAGTATCGGTGATGCCGTATACTATATTGGACAATGCCATACATAATCTGGGCAGCCAGCGTATATTCATGACATTGTTGTCTTGTGCTTCTGTTTTAATCATTCTAACAGTGATATTCCTCCGGTATTTCTCCATAACCCGGTCACAGATGAATGAATTGGAAAAGGCCCGGCAGGCAGCTCTTGAAGCGAACAAAGCCAAAAGTGAATTTTTAGCAAATATGAGCCATGATATCCGTACCCCTATGAACGCGATTGTAGGCATGACTGCGATTGCCGCAGCCCACATAGATGACCGGAAACAAGTTGAGAACTGCCTAAGAAAGATTACATTATCGAGCAAACATCTATTAGGGCTTATTAATGATGTTTTGGACATGTCTAAAATTGAAAGTGGTAAATTAACTTTGACAACAGAGCAAATTTCATTAAAAGAAGTTGTTGAAGGAATTGTTAACATTATGCAGCCACAGGTAAAGACAAAAAAGCAAACTTTTGACATACATGTGGAAAATATCTTGACAGAAAATGTGTGGTGTGATGGTGTACGCTTAAATCAGGTTTTGCTTAATCTCTTATCAAATGCAACGAAGTATACACCGGAGGGAGGAGCAATCCATTTATCTCTCTTTGAAGAAAATTCTCCAAAAGGAGAAAGGTATGTCCGGATTTATATCAAGGTCAAGGATAATGGAATTGGTATGTCGCCGGATTTTCTAAAAAGAATATATGAATCCTATAGCCGTGCGGATGGAGCCAGGATACATAAAACCGAGGGAGCCGGTTTGGGAATGGCGATTACTAAGTACATTGTGGACGCAATGGAAGGAACCATTGATATACAAAGTGAGCCTGATAAAGGTACCGAATTTCTTCTTACGTTTGATTTTGAAAAAGCGGATGCAATGAATATGGATATGGTTCTTCCCTCTTGGAATATGCTGGTGGTTGATGATGATGAATTATTATGCAGAACAGCCATGGACGCACTAAAATCCATCGGAATAAAAGCGGAATGGACATTAAGCGGAGAAAAGGCAATAGAACTGGTAAATGAACACCACAAAAGGAGAGAGGATTATCAAATTATTCTGTTAGATTGGAAACTACCTGGCATGAATGGGATTCAGGTCGCAAAAGAAATCCGGCATAATCTAGGAGATGAAGTACCGATTCTGCTGATTTCCGCATATGACTGGAGTGAGTTTGAAGCGGAAGCCCGTGAAGCAGGTATTAGTGGTTTTATTTCCAAGCCACTTTTTAAATCTACTTTGTATTATGCTCTGCGTCAGTATATGGGCACTGAAACAGAAAACGGCCAGACATCGAACCCCAATAGTGATTTATCCGGACGCCGTATCCTGATTGCCGAGGATAATGAGCTTAACTGGGAGGTTGCAAATGAATTGTTGTCTGACTTGGGCGTAGAACTGGATTGGGCAGAAGATGGACAGATATGTCTGGACAAATTCCAAAAATCACCAGAGGGTTATTACGATGCTGTTCTTATGGACATACGGATGCCCCATATGACCGGTTATGAAGCCACAAAAATGATTCGGGGACTAAATCATCCGGATGCTCTATCCATACCAATTATAGCTATGAGTGCAGATGCTTTTTCTGATGATATACAGCATTGCCTGGAGTGCGGTATGAATGGTCATATAGCAAAGCCTATCGACATCATGGAGGTAACCCGGTTGCTGAAAAGGTTTCTGATTTAAGGTGCCATAGAGGATTTTTAGAGAACAATTTGGTAGAATTTGACTATAATCAGCAGAAATATTTATAACTGCTGATTATATCTTTTATAGAAGAAAGGAGAACTAAATGAAAGAGAGAGTAAGAAGGCTGGTTTTTATGGCGGGCATTCTATGTACCATGAGCCTTGCAGTGTGTGCATGTGGAAGTACAAAACATGAACCGATAGATGCAAATGTAACTGCCTCAACAGAGCAGCCAGAGGTTGCAAGAGAAACACCTATGGAAGAAACTGTTTCCACTCAGGAATCATTTGCAGGAAACACCTTTGAGAAATGGGAAGAGAATAATTCAAATCTGGAAGGAAGCATTAAGGAACTCCAGGAAGGACAGTTCACGGTTGTAGAGGCTATTACAGAAAAGTCAGACAATGGTGGAGATATCATGGTATCCCCAGGCATTGGCGATGATTCCGACTTTAACAAAGTCATGGTTACATATGATGAGAATACTATAGTTGTAATACAGACTATCAAAAATGGTGGGGCCAGCTATGAAATATCAGAAGCAACTATCGATTTTCTATCAGAAGGTCATATGGTAAGAGTATGGGGAACCCTGTCTGACAATAGACTGAAAGCAACCCGGATTTGTATTGTGAAGGTTGTATAAATATCTTAAAAAATTCTGACTAGTTGGAAGATAACGAGAATATAAAAGGAAATATGTTTGCAAAAAAACAGGAGAGCAATAGTGAAGTTATTTCAGAAGATGAAAGTAAAAAATGTGTACCCGTGTTATTTCTTAATATTGCTTGTTACAGTTGGCATTCTTTTGATAGTAGTTCTGTATGGGAAACAGAACAGCAGCAAAGACGGAAATATCCTTGCCGGGGCAAGTCCGGATACAAGTGCTTTCCAGCTGTATTATTTTGATGGGAGAGCCGTTACAGTGAGAACCCTGTATGACCCCGGCATGGAAAAAGAACTGATTAAAAAGATTAATGCACTACCTATGGAGATTGCAGACGAAGGTGCACTTGCAGGTATGGAGGTTCCATTTTACGGAATCTGGATTAGTGATGAGGACGGATATGATATTACCGTGGCACTATCCAAAGGTGTTTGGCTTAAAAATGATGGTACAATTTATTATGGGGACACAGACCTTTCACTTTTATGGGAACAAATGGAGGGGGAGGATGAGGATAATTCCCTAACGGTGCTGAATTTTCCCAATGCAGGGCTTTTGGCTGCATATCATCCGTTCTTTATGCTGAAAGCGGAGGATCCTGACGGGGAAGCCGCGGAGGGGGTGGTTATATCTGTGGAGGATATTCAGCCAAGTAGGATTACCGTATCCATTGCAAATAATAGTGGAGAAGAATTTTCTTACGGCAAGTATTTCACCCTCCAGAAGCAGATAGACGGCCAATGGTATACAATGCCGGCTCAGGCAGATAATATCGGTTTTGAGGATATCGCCTGCGTCTTGCCAGATGGGAAAACTGCGAGTGAGACCTATGACCTTAATATTTATGGAACGCTGGAGCCGGGGATATACAGGCTGGTGGTAGAAAATTATAGTGTTGAATTTTTAGTCGGATACGGAAATCTGTTCGCAAAAGCTCATGTATTTTTAAGATATATTAAAGTACGTTAGGGAACGAAGTGAAATTGACAGAACTGTATGGAAGTGGGGACAAAAAAATACCAACTACTTTATGTTTACGAGGGAACTGAACAAGTTGAAACAGGTTAAGGCCAAATCTGGATCCGTTGGCTAATACCATCGTAGGGAGGCGATTTCTTACGCCGCAGTGTGCATGGAAGAGCTTCTTATTGATTTTGAGGCTCTTATTTTTAGTCCTTAGCAAATTGAGAGTAGCAGAAATCGGAATTGAGTTGATTGCAGTTTTGACAGGATTTTTATTATCGGGATGTGTAGTAAGCAAAGACTTTCTGTCGAGTTGTGATTCGAAAATAACAGAGAATGTTATGGAGCTTGTGCAGGAATCGTGGAAGGGGCGCTATGACCTGGAAAACTGCATCGTTTTCGTTACAGAAGAAAACGATGGACAGGTGGTCTGGAGAATGACATTCCAGGCGGACTGGAAGTTATTTTAATTCAGAAGTAATGGAGGAAAAAAGATGAAATTAGAGAGATGTGAGAAAGAATCCTTTTCGGTAATAGGGAAAGAAGGTTCATCATTAGATGGAGTAGGGTTTATCCAGAAGTTATGGAACGATGCAAATTCTCATTTTGCGGAAATTCAGCATTTTGCAAAAAAAGATGCTAACGGAAATATAAGTGGAATATGGGGAGCAATGACTGATTTCTCCCGTTCTTTTAATCCTTGGGAAGACTTTGATAAAGGACTCTATCTTGCGGGGGTTGAATGTAATGATGAGGCAGAAGCTCCCGATGGTTGGACAAAGTGGATTATTCCCGGTTATGAGTACATTTATGTGGAATGTGAAAGTGAGGATACTTGTTCAAAGACAATAAAATATTTGAAAGATAATGGCATCTCGTTGGTGGGAGCGGTTCACGATTTTATTAGTCCGCTGACTGGGAAAAATTATATGTTTTTTCCAATTAGGAAGTTATAAATAGGTCAGAAGAATGCTTTTTAGTATGGGGATGAATCGTTTACAGTAGAATAATTGTGCTAACAAAGTGTGCTGCTCCATAATATTGAAGAACTAAAATAGGAAACCGAGGAGGTATTATCATGAAAGAGGTCTGGGATCTATATGATTCCAAAAGAAATAAGACAGGGTATACAGTGGAACGGGGAAAAACTATTCCGGAAGGATTTTATCATCTGGTTGTGAGTGTATGGATTATAAACAACAGAGGAGAATTTCTCCTTTCCCAGAGACATCCGGACAAATCATACCCACTCCGCTGGGAGTGTACAGGGGGGGCGGTCCTTTCTGGGGAAGACAGTCTTGATGGAGCTCTCCGAGAAGTAAATGAAGAATTAGGGATTATTCTTAATCCGAAAGACGGGCGGAGAATTTCTCGGATTTGCCGGGAACAAACACGGGATTTGTATGATGTATGGGTATTTTATATAGATGTCGATATTTCAGATATCACACTTCAGGAAACAGAGGTTGAAGATGTAAAATGGGTGACGTGTGAAGAGCTAATCAAGATGGAACGAAAAGGGGAGCTGCATCCATTACTTGACGTTAGCAGTGTGACAAAGAAGATTATTTTATGGAGGAACTCTATGAGAACTTCAATATGTGGAATTGATTGTATGAAATGTGAATTAAAAGAAACATGCTTTGGTTGTGCCGTGACAGATGGGCATCCTTTTCATGGCGGCTGTGTGCTGGCGGCATGCTGCCTTAGTAATGGATATGAGCATTGTGGGAAATGCCACAATGAAAGATGCAGGCTTAAAGAACAGGTGATTGCAGAATTTTGTAAGCTTGGCATTGAAGATATGGAAGAAATTACCGGGCTTAATGCGTGCAAAGGATCATATATCAATCTTACATATACGTTTTCGAGCGGTCAGACAGTTAAACTGTTAGATGATGACAAGATATATCTAGGTAACCAGCTTAGCAAAAAAGACAGCAGTAGATACTACGGGATAGCAGCGGATGAGAGGACTCTGATAGTCAGCGAATATGATGCGGATGGATCCAATGCGGAAATCATTGTGTACAAAAAAAGAAATGTTTAAAGGGCGAACGGAAGAAAATTTATATCTGCAATAGGAAGAAAAGAAATCCCAGGATATTTTTCAGCTTTGATAAGCGGCATAGTCCTTAGTGTGCTAATTGGGCTTTACCCACCTTGAAAAAAATCTTCAGCCGATTATTTTGGCATTGAACTCTATTCCTCCATCAATACCTAACCTTATCGTACTACTTCCTACATTTCATCTGTCGTCCTAGGCAGTAATAATTATCGGCAACATTTGGTCAGTTTTGACGGAACAATTAGTGGGATAGTATTAGTTGAACAGGAGGGCTTTTTTAAATTCTGCTGGTGATTGCAGCAATTTACGGAATTTTTAGTGGTAGTCATATAATATATGTTTAAATGTAAAACATAATATTTTGTTCTGATGGCGTATTTAGAATGCCCGAATATGAGCTTTGCACTGTAAATATTATGAATATAATGTTTGTAAAGGGTAAAATATGAGTATATTGCATATGCTATCAATCAAGGATCTCTGAAACGAATAAAACTTAAATAAGGTTGTAGAATCAGTGGGATAGCTATATAAATAAGGTAATATTTTCGTATAAGCAACAGGAGGATATCAAATGTATGATATAATTATTATTGGAGCAGGACCAGCCGGCATCAGTGCAGCTATTTATGGAAAAAGCAGAGGAAAAAGGATTCTGATGTTGGAAAAGAATCGGGTTGGCGGTTTGATTGGAACTGTCTCAACAGTTACGCATTATACTGCAATTATGAAAGAAGAATCTGGTAAGACATTTGCTGAACGTATGAAAGAGCAGGCACTTAGTGCCGGCGTAGAGATTCGTTATGAAAATGTGACAGAGACAAAGCTCATAGGTAATAATAAGAAAGTTGTTACAGATAAAGGCAGTTATGAAAGTAAAACAGTAATTCTAGCGAATGGTGGTTCTGGCCGTATGTTAGGAATTCCAGGTGAAAGTCTGAAAGGTATCAGATTAAATGCAACAAAAGACGGTTTTGATTATAAGGGTAAGAATATCTATATCATTGGTGGAGCAGATGGCGCAGTAAAGGAAGCCATTTACCTGGCTGGAATTGCAGGAAAGGTAACAATTGTATGTGTGGAAGATGAACTGATATGCATACAGGAATTCAAGGATAAAGTTACTGCACACCATAATATTGAAATCATGCCACATTCAAGTCTTACAGCAGTATATGGTATCGAAAGAGCTGAGAGACTTGAATTTACAGATAACAAAACAGGAAAAAAACAGATTGTACAAGATGCAGAGTGCGGAGTGTTTGTTTATGCTGGAATTGTACCGAACACTCAGATATATACGGAATTGAAGTTAGATAACGGATATATTCCAGTGGATGAATTGATGCAGACAGAAATTCCCGGAGTATTTGCTGCTGGAGATATCTGTGTAAAAAAGGTAAGACAGGTAGCTACAGCAGTTGCTGATGGCGCAATCGCAGGAATACAGGCTGCAGTAATGTGTTAATAAAAGCAGCCGATAATAAGTTGATGTTAATTTCCAAATATATCCTTAGATGTATTTTAGAGAAGAATTTGTTATAATTGTATTTGCAAAACATTAAATAACCTCATTTAAGAAAGGAGCTATGAGTCGTGAAAAGAAAGATTGCAATATTATTAATTACAGGAATTTGTCTGATGCATACAGTACCCTGCTTTGCATCCCAGTCGGCGATGGTTAGTGTTTCCAATTCCGAAGAAACTCAATATACCACGCTCCCGGACGCAGATACTCTGCAAAAAGATGTGGGATTCAAGCCTAAGGCCCCAGAAACCCTGGCAGGCGGTTATCAGTTTAATAGTGGTAATATAACAGAATTATTTGATTTGGATACAAATGGCGCTCAAATCAACAAACATAAAGGTATAAACTTCCAATATATAAAAAAGGACAATAATACCATCAAATCGGTTTCCTTGTCTGCCGAACCGGCATCAGGGCAATCTCTTTCAAAAGATACTACTGTTATAAAATATGGGGAAATAGATATGTATTATGATACGGCTCAGGCTAATTCTCTGTCTTGGATTAATGGGGATGTTTGCTACATCCTTATGGACATTAATAAGAATGTGTCAAAAAATGAACTGGTAGCTATGGCTGAAGATATGATTGATTAGCTATATCCATTATAACAAGTACAGTTAAGAGGAAAAATAAGAATAGGGAATAGGAATTCCCTACTCTTATTTTTTTGCAGGTCAGCAGAGGCTGTTCTGTTATCTTACCTTAAATAAATGCGCCCTTCACTTGAATCTCTCCATTGAATATATATTTTTTATTATGCATTGGCATTTCGTACAGTGAATTTTCTACTGTCGTCCCCCTTTAATTAGCAGATACACATATGGCAATTCATACGCGTACGAAGAAAAAACGCTAAGCTCATTTCACCCCTATAATCAAATATATTGTTTTTAAATCCGTAACAAAACCTGTCATTTGACTTGAAAGTTGCAGATTATTTATGTGTGGCGGGGCTGATGACAATTCTTCTACAGTAACAGTACCGCGAAATGCTTCTGCAATGGCTCTGAGAATTACAGTTATCCGATGAAGTATTTCAGCTTTTTTTTCAATATTATTATTCATAATTTTAGTATATATTATGTTGAATTTTTCTGTCCTCCATATTATTATTTTAATAAAGTACATGATAAATGAGACAAAATAAAATGATAGTGACAGTCATAGTCTGGAAACGTAAGAAGAATATTCGGCTGCCAAACAGACGCTATTGTACGTTTTATACATGAAAGATAAGGCGTTTAATAGAGACATGAAAAAAGAATACATTAATATGAATGTATTCGATGCATTGCAGAAGAGATTTGAGTTTTTATTTCAGGAATTTAAAAACATTTATATCTCATTCAGCGGCGGCAAGGATAGCGGTGTTCTTTTGAATTTGCTGCTAGATTACCGGAATAAGTATGCATCAGACCGTGTGATTGGAGTATTCCATCACAATATGACCGCTTTCCCATGTCACGGTTTAAGCGGTAAAAGGTGGTTTGTGTCCGGCTGCGCTTACGCCATATATTTTGTCAAACTTGTCTTTTGGGATATGTTCAAGACCGTTACCACCTGCAATACCAAATAACATTATACCTGCGGCTTGGCATTGCAGCAGGATTTTGACTGGCTTGTGGATCTGCCGAAAGAAAGGGTATTAAGGAAATCCAATAATGTGGAAATCGTCTTTGAGGAACAGGATTTTGACGGTTTTCTGAACAAGTTGAAAAAATACCCGGATATTGAATATCTGGGAGAAGTGATTGAGCATAGCTGGGGTCAACGGGTGATTCGGTTTTACGATTTGGACGGTCATATCGTAGAGGTTGGAGAGGATATGAAAATGGTGCTAAAGCGTTTTCTTGCTTCCAGCGTGACAATGGAAGAAATCTCTGTGAAAATGGACGCTTCCGTGGAGGACTTAATAAAACTTATGAACAGCTAAATTTCAGAAAGAAAAAAATGGTTTTATTGACTTTAATAAAAACCACAGCAATTTCAAAATGGAAAAAATAATACTTTTAAGCAGGTAATATCTCATGGGCGAATAGAAAAATGATAATTTAGAGAGAGGTATTTAATATGCAAATTAAGAGAATAGATGATACACAAATTTCTAATGCGATTGATTTGATTTGGACAACATTTATACAATTTGAAGCTCCTGATTATTCAGAGGAGGGTATTCAGTCCTTTAGGGATTTTATTGAGAATAAGGAAATAATTAAAACTTTGGAATTTTGGGGCGCATATGATGATAAAGAGTTAAAAGGTGTTATAGCTGCAAAGGAAGAACGAAAACATATCTGCTGTTTTTTTGTGAAAGCACAGTATCATAGACAAGGTATCGGGCGGATGTTATGGGAATATCTTTTAAAGAATAGTCCAAGTGAAATTATTACAGTAAATTCTTCACCGTATGCCATTCCTGTTTATCATAAATTAGGCTTTTTAGATATGGATACCGAACAATTATCTGATGGCATGAGATATACGCCTATGAGATTTAAACGTTAAATTGATAGTTGCGGAGGAATAAAAAGATAGAATATAAAGTGGACGATAAAGAAATTAATGCTTCATTTTTTGTCTCTTTTGTAAATTAGATATGGTAACGTGCTTGTAGGGGGGTGCGTATTCTTTCGGATTGTTACTATTTTGGAACAATTACAGAATTACTTGTTCTTCCGGAATATCAGCAGCAAGGGATTGGAAGTAAACTTCTTTAGCTTGCAAAGGACAAGGATAGAAGACAGGGAGGATGCAGGTGGTCAAATAACTGATTTTACGGGAAAATCACTTGATCCGAGAAAAGGCAGCAGTGTAGTGGGAACAAACGGATACGTCCATGCGGAACTGTTAAAAATACTTTAAAATGGCTAATACCTCGTGGACAAATAAACAAATTGCATTTTGGAGGAGATAGAAATGGAAACTAAACATCCATCTATGTTAGACTTGTTGATTGAAACACATATTGGATTGGAACGCCAAGGCCCCGGAAGTTCCGAAGCCATCGAACAGGCTCTTGGATTTCTTAAACCACTAAATAAGTTTTCACGAATTGCAGATTTAGGATGTGGAACTGGGGGACAGACTATTCATTTAGCGCAGCATCTACCCGGTACAATTACTGGCTTGGATATGTTTGCTGACTTTATAGAGAAATTGAATGAAAATGCAAAAAGCTTGAATTTGGGAAATCGAGTAACGGGCATTGTTGGCTCTATGGAGGACTTGCCATTCAAAAAAAAATCTTTGGACTTAATTTGGTCAGAGGGTGCGATTGACAATATTGGTTTTGAAAAAGGAATTTCATACTGGCATGACTTTCTTAAAAAAGGAGGCTTTGTTGTTGTAACATGTCCGTCTTGGCTTACAAAGGAACAGCCTGCTATCGTTGAGAAGTTTTGGTCTAATGCCGGGAGTTGTCTGGATTGTATTAGCAATAATATAGAGACTATGCAGAGATGTGGTTATCAGTTTATTGCATCGTTTACTTTACCCGAACAATGCTGGACAAACAACTATTTTATTCCACGTGAAGCGGCAATTAACAGACTGTTCGAAAAATATGCCGGTAATGAAACTATGATTGAGTATGCGGCACAAAACCGATATGAAACCGAACTTTATTCAAAGTATAATCAGCATTACGGGTATGTGTTTTATATTGGTAGGGCTATATAGTCATTTAGTTTGTAATATTTTAATAAATAAAAAGAACCAAGGAGAAAGTATAATGATTGCAATGCAGTACAAAGTAAAATTACTAGATAATTTTGATATGAATATTATTCGTAAACGTGTAATCGACAATGGGAGGAAAACAGATGGTTTTCAAGATTTAATTTTCAAAGCATACCTTATCGCTGTAAAAGATAACCATTCTGCACTCCAATGGTTGGCAAAAGATAAATATTGGTGTCCCGCTATTAAGTGAAATAAAAGATGATTTCGGCACAGCGCATTTTGGTTTGGAAGCCAAAAGAGCAATTCCAGTTTGTTCAAATATGCATGAATTAGAGTTTTCCGCCAATTACAGTAATTTCGTAGGCAGATTATTATTATACAATCCTGATAAATGGGAGTGTTCAGAATATTACTTTTTTAAAAGTTTACCAGTAAATTCCAGTGTATTGAAGGAGAGATATGTCATTTCGGAATATATTATGAGTGGAACACACTAAATCGGGATTGTTACACAGATTATTTATATAACGAATGGAGGTATACCATTGGAAACAGTAGAATTAAGATTTCAATATACTCAAAGTGAGTATATAAGAGCAGAAAGGCAATATTTAATTTATAGTAAAACCATACATAAATATGATATTGCTTTAGTTGCTATATTTTTGTTGCTGTCGGTAGTTTATATGCTGTTCTCTTCTTTTAGTATATTTAGCATCTTAACATTTGGATTAGTAATTGTTGTAACTGGATTGGGAAGCTATTTATATATTCTAATGCCTATACTGAAATTCAAACAAACTACAAAATATCATGAGGAATATACGCTGGTATTTTCTAAGGAAAGCATTAAATTTAAAACACAAAGCATTGAATCAGAAATGAAGTGGGATATTTACTCTGCACTTTGGGACAGCCATGATTTTTATTACTTAATTCAAGCACCACGAATATATACATTAATTCCAAAAAGAGTTTTTAAAGACCAAAACGAAAAACAAATATTTGAAGAAATTGCACAATCAAGAGTAACAGCAATAAAGCACGTATAATTAGCATACCCCACAGTGTAAGGTAATAGAGTTATTTGAGAATATTGGAATTACTTATTGGCTCGATGGTGGATGGGGCGTAGATGTTTTGGCGGGCAAACAGACAAGAACCCATATAGATATAAATTTTGATGCTCAATATGCAGAAAAATTGTTAAATGCGCTTCTGGATCTGGGTTATAAAGTCGATACAGACTGTAAACCAGTTGTTTTGAATGTTCAGATTTTCCTTGTAAACTGATTAAAAACATTGAAAAAAGTTATAACGAAAGGTATCAGGCAACAATAATTGTTACTGTATATAATAAGTCATAAGAAAATAAATTAAAAAATTAGGTTTTTAGGAGGTACACATCTATGAAGGATAGGATTGCATACTGCGGGCTGGACTGTGAAAAGTGCGATGCATATCTAGCAACAATCAATGACGACCAGGTGTTGCGTGAGAAAACTGCAAAACGATGGGCTGAGTTAAATAATGCTCCCATTCTGCCTGAACATATCAACTGTGAAGGCTGTCGTGTTGATGGAATTAAAACTGTATTCTGCGATAGTCTTTGCGGCATTCGCCAGTGTGCATTGAAAAAAGGTGTGACGACATGCGGTGACTGTCCGGACTTGGAAAAATGTCAGACGGTTGGAGCGATTATCTCAAAGTGTCCCGAAGCTTTGGAAAATCTAAACGGATAAATTACATAGTTTGTTGATTCTTATAATCAGATGGTTCACACCAATGGAGGAAACGTATATGGATATTCAGAAAATTATCAGCATGCTCTTTCATCGGATATTCAATTTCTTGGAGAAGAAACCGGATTGCAGGAAATAAAAGCAGATAGCTTTTGGATTTAGATCCGGTTGACGGGACTATAAACCTTATGCACGACTATCAGCACAACGTTGTATCTTTAACACTTTGCTTGGTTCCGCAGGGAGGGTGGTCAGTGCCGGGACGTCCTCAGAATTGGCCTCGGCTCTGCTGCTTTGGAGCTGGCATATACCGCTTGCGGCAGGCAAAAGGGCTATTTCGAGGCATATCTGAACCCCTGAGATTATGTTGCCGGTATGCTTTTAATTCAGGAGGCAGGCGGTAAAGTAAATGATTTTGCGGTAAAGCCGCTTGACCCCAGAAAAGGCGGCAGGAAATAGCAAGGGAAGTGTCAAACTTTGTCTGGGGAATGATGAAAGACAACACAGACTCAAGATAGCTTAATTGATAACTTATAAGGTTCGTTAGAGTGATATTGACGGAAACGAAATAGTGATAGTTGAATTTGTGTAGCATGAATATGTTGGAGGTGTCGGAGTATATGAAAAGATATATTGCATTTTTGCGTGGTATCAATATAAACGGAAAAAATAAAGTGCCCATGGCAGAGTTAAAACAAGGTTTTGAAAAACTTGATTTTGGAGATGTTAAGACATATTTGAACAGTGGAAACGTGATTTTTTCAAACGATGAAGAAGATGCTAAAAAGTTTACAAACCAGATTGAGGTAATGATAAAAAATCGGTTTGGCTTGGATATTCCTGTTTTTATCATATTAAAAGAGGAACTTGATAACATCTTGCATAATGCGCCAGACTGGTGGGGGAACGGAGATAATGAAATTTATGACAATCTCATCTTTATTATGCCGCCGGCCACATCCGCAGAGGTATATGGTGAGATTGGAGAGCCTAAAGCGGATTTAGAAAAAATAAAGGTATACAAAGATGTGATATTTTGGTCTTTCAGCCGAAAAGATTATCAAAAAACAAATTGGTGGTCTAAGACAGCAAGTGCAGCTATCAGCAGCAAATTAACGATTCGAACGGCAAATACTGTTAGAAGGATAGTTGGAATGTAATCGTTTTTCATTACAGTTTGTATGTAAGTAACCTGACAGAAAACAAAGAGGAAAATTTATGTTTACAGATGGCAGAAGTAAAAAAGTTGTTTTTATAGCACATTGTATATTAAATCAAAATTCAATATCTGACGGGACAGCCGTTTTTCCGGCAGCTTTTAAGGAGGTCATAAAAAAATTTCTTGATGCTGATATTGGCATTGTCCAAATGCCATGTCCTGAACTTTGCTGTTTGGGGCTTAATAGAGGAAATGACAATGGAGCAGATGTTCCTGTTGTCATTGAAAATACCCGTATTCGTAAGGAAATGCAAAAAGGTGAAACTCATAAATTGCTAATGGTCCAAGTTGATTATGTGATGAAACAGATAACAGAATACAATGCCTACGGCTTTGAGATAATCGGGATTATTGGTGCAAATCGTTCGCCAAACTGTGGTGTGGAAACCACATCAGATTTTAATAAAGAGATAAGTGGTAAAGGTGTTTTCATGAGCGAACTTAGTAACAGGATACATGAGCAAAAGTTAAATATTCCTATGTTAGGCATCAAAAGCACGGATAATGTTATTAATCAAGTAAAGTCTATTATTAAGTAAAAACAATTAAAGGATAATACAACTACCATGTTATACTTTGACGTGCAACCGGGGATAGAAGCATTTTTTGAAAAGAATGACTGCCAAAAAAGCCTGCAATTTTACACCATAGAAAAGAAATGATAATTACAGCTTCCAGCTTATCGGGAAGTTAGGGGGCATCTATGGAAGAAATAATGTTCAATTTACCAGATCATTAAAAAGAGTGAATCATAATTTTGAAAGGGTAGGATATAATGAATATATTTAGTCCAGAAGCAGAACAGATAATGATAGAGCGTTTCGGAAAAGACACAATTATAGCATTGGCAACAACGGAAAAGGAAACACCTTATGTGCGATATGTAAATGCCTATTACGAAAATGGTGCATTTTATATCATTACATACGCACTCTCAAATAAAATGAAACATATAAAGATTAATCCTGTTGTTGCAATCGCCGGAGAGTGGTTTACAGCGCATGGCAAAGGAGTCAGCCTAGGGTATTTCGGAAAAAAAGAGAATTGCATAATTGCTGAAAAGTTGAAAAATGTCTTTGCGGAGTGGATAGATAATGGACATAATAATTTCGATGACGAGAATACCATCATTCTATGTGTAGAATTAACAGACGGCCTGTTACTCTCACATGGTACTAGATTTGAGTTTTAACCATTCAAACTCCACTGACGGTTTTGAATTAATTTTCAGGCCGTCTTTTTCTTTTTATAAATTGAAAAATCCGGCATACTTCCAGACCGGTATAATGTATATGATTTAAACTGAAAGGAGTGTCATGCTTTGCTTGAAAAAATACTTGTTGTTGATGATGAGAAGGAAATTGCGGATCTGATTGAAGTATATCTTCAAAATGAAAATATGGATGTATATAAGTTTTATTCAGGGGAGGAAGCGCTTGTCTGTATTGGGAGTACAGACTTCGACCTGGCTATATTGGATATTATGCTTCCGGATATCAGCGGACTTTCGATATGTCAGTCCATCCGAAGTAAGGAGTACACATATCCGGTAATCATGCTTACGGCTAAGGATGGAGAGACGGATAAAATCACCGGGCGTACACTCGGTGCAGATGATTATATTACAAAACCGTTCCTGCCCCTTGAACTGGTAGCAAGGGTAAAGGCCCAGCTACGCCGTTACAAGAAATATAATGCGGGCTCAGCGATTCCGGCAGCAGATGAAATCTTCAAATATGCAGGTTTGACGATGAACATTAAGACATATGAATGCCGGCTTAATGGAGAGACGCTGTCACTGACCCCTACGGAATTTTCCATACTAAGAATTCTTTTAGAGCGCAAGTGCAGTGTCGTCAGTGCCGAAGAATTATTCCATGAAGTCTGGCAGGAAGAATATTATACCAAGAGTAACAATACAATTACCGTACACATCCGCCATCTTCGTGAGAAGATGAAGGATACCGGGGAAAATCCCAGATATATAAAAACGGTTTTGGGGGTAGGATATAAAATTGGGGAAATTTAAAAAAACAAAATACAACTATTCAAAGCTCGGCCGTATTACATTTATCAGAGGATTATGGATTACCGTGGGAGCAGTTGCTGCAGTCTTTGCCCTGCGGATGCTGACGCGTGGACACCTGGCAGATGCGATTGTTGGGTGGTATGCACGCAGTCTTTCAATCAGTGAGATGGAAGCTGATTTGTTATATTTTAAGCTAGTGACTGTCAATATGCAGTTTATTCTTGCGTTGGTCATAATCATATTTGTTTTTTTGTTGTTCCACATGCTGTTGGATACATATAAAAGATATTTTGATGAGGTAGTAACAGGGATTGACAAGCTTATGGAAGAAAGGGCAGCCATTTCCCTGTCTCCGGAGTTGGAGAGTGTGGAGCATAAACTGTCTGATGTAAAGCGGACGCTTGCAGAACGGGCGGATAAGGCTAAGAGGGCGGAGCAGCAGAAGAATGATCTGGTGGTATATCTGGCTCATGATATCAAGACCCCACTGACATCTGTGATAGGATATCTCAGCCTTTTAGATGAAACACCGGATATGCCCGATGAGGAGAAAGCAAAATATATCCATACTGCATGGGAAAAGGCGAACCGGCTCAGGACCCTGATTAATGAGTTCTTTGAGATTACCCGCAGTCACTCAGAATCTCTTCCGCTTCAAAAGACAAAGGTTGATCTTTACTATATGATTGCACAGATTTCAGATGAATTGTATCCGCAGCTGAATGCATGTGGAAAAACCATAGAGAATCATGTGGATGAGGACATATCTGTATATGGAGACTCTGATAAGCTGGCCAGAGTGTTTAATAATATCCTGAAAAATGCCATTTCTTATAGTGCGGAAAACAGCGTTATCAAAGTCTCAGCCAGAGAGCTTTCAGAATGGACGGTGATTCAATTTGAAAATGATGGGGAAATTCCGGAGGATAAGCTCAATGTGATTTTTGATAAATTCTGCCGTTTAAGCAATGCGAGATTAAGCGAAACGGGAGGCTCCGGCCTCGGACTTGCTATTGCAAAAAATATTATTTTACTGCATGGCGGACAGATAAAGGCTGAAAGCAGTAATGGACGCACTGCTTTCATCATTGAAATCCCATCAGCATCATCCAAAATCTCTGTCACAGCATCTTAGCGATTTTAATACATTTACCATTTCAATCGACCTGATAGAACAGGCGGGGAATCAGACGATTATGTAATGTCAAGTACAGATTATTTGCTGTAAATGCCAAGTCAGCCCAGACTGTCACGGCAGAAGCGAAAAGACGTTATATAATAGGGCTTTTCGGGCACGAAAATCAAGCGGCAAGATTGTACTTTTCCCGCATAAACAGCGTCCTATCGCATACATGGCCACAGCACCCGCAACAAGACCGGGTGCTGTGGCCCATGTACAGCTGACTAATCTTCATCATTATGTGGACGCTTTTTGGGATTCTTTTTATCATTGTATTTTTTCATAATAACCATTTTTAGTAAGCCAACGACAATCAAAACCGCAGCAATGATAATCCACCAGTATTGCTCCATAACCTACTTCACCCCCTTTCAGTTGTCATAAATCATCTGCCCCTGTCCTATGCAGAATGGAGAAGTTCATTATCCTGCCAGCTTTTGAAACAGACGTTTTGTAAGGAAATAATACCAGATTAAAGCTGCCGCCAAAGCCATGAGAAAATAAAGAACCGCCTCATTCTGCACAGCTTTAGCTGCCCAGAATGATGGAAGGAAGCCAACAGCATACTGGCAGTAACTATCAATCAAGAATGGGGCTGGTATTCCTAGTAATGTAAGTGCAGCCAGTTTTGTAACTGCCATTCCCTCCAGTTTATTAGCGGAAAGGGTAATGATCATCAGAGCTACCATAATAGCCTGGACCGCCCCTAAAACGGACAAGCCTAAAACCATGATGACGGACCATCTTTCCAATGAAAAGACTACCATCACAATAAATGTAACAACCGTTGACAGAATTGCAGGTATTCCAAGCCTTGAAAAAATATATCCCGATTTTCCAAGCGGAGTTATTGAAAAATACCTGGAAACTTTATCATCAATTTCTTCTAAGGTAATCATGGCAAAAGCAAAACAAAGAAGCACTGGTGCCATGATAGAAAGGAATAAGTCAAACATCGGATAATAGGGCTGTAAAGAAAATTTTGAAGCTTTTTCTATCAATGGGATTCCAAATTTAATAAGGGCGCCAACCAGAAACGGGGTGAAACAAGCTGCAAGCATCATGGGATCCTTTTTTATCTGTTGGAATACCTGCCCTATGCTGTTAAATACTTTTTTCATATCTTCACACCTCCAATACTCCGCCACATTTTTGATACCATCTTATGTGTTGCCGGATATAACACAAAATTTGCCGCAAGAACCAGAACCAAATCCAGAAACGGGTTCTGGCTGTACCCTGTTATTAAATTCATGCAGGCCATAAATGGAAAGGACCGTAAAATTTTCGGCAGGTCTGTAAATAATCCTGCAATGGGGGGAACAAAGCATAAGATCTCAATGGGCATAATTACAATTAAAAATTGATTCAGGTTCGCAATCTTCGTGGCAGCCATGATACCGAGCATAGTAAAAATCGATGATGTTAATGCTGTCCCGATTATGATACCTGATAGGTTCCTATTTCCTGCCGCAATTCCCAGTATCAATGCGACTACACAGGATATAAACATCAGTGAAAATACCTTGGCAAGGATGTACTCGGATACTTTTGCCGGCGATATGGCAATCGCATGGAGTACCTTTTGACTTTTTTCAAGTAAAACAATCGCTCCCATGAAGAACAGCCCCATGGCCGCCGGATCGGAATAAATCATAATGGCGGCTGCATTGTGTTTCCAGTTATCCGGTAAAGCTGTAATGCCGAAGACATAAATCACCGTCAAAACAAAATAAATAAAGTAAAAGCCATATTTCCATTGGAAGTGAATATCGCCGCAGACTAATCTTCTTAATTTCATTGCAGCGTCCTCCCTGTTATATCCACGAAAATATCATTTAATGTCGGCTCACTGCTGTGGACAGAGCGAAGACTATTGCTTCGGATTAATTCATTTAGCCGTTTATCATCCGCAGTTTGTGTAAGCATGCATTCACCCGTCTTTTCTCCATTTTCAAAATAAGAGTACCGGATTTTAGCAGCGCCTCTTGACATGATAAGATTATGTGGGGTATCCAGGGCGCTGACCTTTCCTGATACGATAAAAGCAACCTGATCGCACAGTTCAGTTGCGTCAAACATATTGTGTGTGGTAATAATAATCGTCTTCCCGCGTTTTTTCTCGGCAAGGATAATATCTTTCATGAGCCTGCTGTTGGTAGGATCAAGTCCGCTGGTGGGTTCATCAAGAAAAAGAATATCCGGATTATGGACCAGGGCTTTTATAAAGTTCAGCCTGGAACGCATACCTTTTGAAAAATCGGAAACCTTTTTATCACCGTCATTTTCCAGCCCAACCATTCTTAAAAGTTCTTCAGTGGAACGGAGCGGCCGGTCATACAGGGAACCAAAGTAGTTCAGATTTTCGCGTGCGGTGAATTTCTCATAACAGGTGGAAAACTCAAAATCAACGCCGATACGCTCGTAAAATCTGTTAGTCCTTTCGCGGATTTCCGTTCCAGCTACTTTGACACTCCCTTTATATTTTGTGTTAAGACCGGTCAGGACTTTCTGTATGGTTGATTTACCGGCGCCTGATGGCCCCAGAAAACCGAAGATTTCCCCCCGTCCTACGTGAAAACTCACATTTTCGACAAAAGGTTTGTTTGTGTAGCTGAAACATAACTTGTTGACTTCAATCATTTTTACTTCCTCCTTTTTGGATATATGACGATTAATAAAATATAGTCATATGAAGATTAAAAAAATGTTTGGCTACCTGTCAGCCAAATAACCAAACAAGTGCTGCTATTTCTTAACAACCTGTTCCACGATACCATCAACTAAAAGTGTTTGTATCTGTTCTAATTCTTCATCTTCCCTGAACTGCTCCAGGCAGGTCAACACAGAATATAGAGATTTAATCAATACAGTATGAGGAACGGTAAACTGTACTCCCATTTGCTGCAACTTTTCCAATATGCGGATATCATTGTACATATGGTTACTGAAAATATCAGGGGACAACTTTCGCTGCAGATAATCCATTATGGATAAATCAATCTGCGACAGGATGGGAGAAGTAATGATTCCGGTAAGACTCATCATAATGACGTCTTTGGTTAAAGCCTTTTGCGTAGGATAATGTTTCTTCTTCACCACTGTTTCAATATTTTCAAAAAGTTTCTGCTGTAATTGAAAGTTGATTTCGATATACAGGTGTTCCTTACTGGGATAAAACGCATAAAAGGAGCCTTTGGAAATATTGGCGGCAACAGCTAAATCATCAACAGTCACTTTCTTTAATCCATGCAGGGAAAAAAGTTTTTCGCCTTCGGCCAGTAGTTTATCACTAATAAATGCTTTTTCCTTTTCAGTAAAGCGTGGCACTTTTATCACCTCCTTATGACTAAATATTTAATATAGTCATATAGAATATACCACTTATGGCCCGCATTGTCAATTATTATCTAAAGTAATTGAAAAAAATGCCGCAGTACCCTAGCGATTTCCTGAAAAAAAGCGCATTGTGTGATAAGCCCGGTAAAAAATAAGATGATATAATGTGAACATCAAATACAGGAGGTACAACAATGTACG
>OATU01000531.1_pt1 | contig 33183 bp, 22 predicted proteins | sample 1516711 | NCBI WGS metagenome assembly OATU01 (sample SAMEA2579971, study PRJEB22360) | human gut metagenome | biome: human gut; feature: human-associated habitat; material: faeces | place: Denmark | collected 2008/2010 | reverse complement strand
ATGGTACTGCACCCGACAGGGTGTGGGAGAGTAGCACGCCGCCGCACCCAACTTACGAATGCCCCCGACCACACGGCCGGGGGCATTTTTTTATCCTCCAACTATACTGATATTCCGTTATGCACTACTTCACCCCGAAACGTTGCGCTACGTCGAACAAGATCATGTATCACGACAAGGCGCAAGCCCAGCGAGCCGCCGATCAAAGTCTGATTGAGCGCGGGGCCGAGCTATGGGTGTACCGCTGCGAATACTGCGGGTGCTGGCATTTGACGCACCGTGATCCGCAATCCAGCTATCGCCATGTGCCGCTGAACCAGCAGCTTAAGCCGCATAGCCGCAAGAAAGGGTATAAGCCTCGGCGGAAGTAGTTTTCCTTTTCCGGCAGCCGTATGTCATCTCTCTCAAGATGGTGAAGCAACATCGCAGTCCAGTAGTGCTCAATAGCAATTGCCACTCGAACCGAACGACATGTCACGGTCCAGGAACGGGAATCAACATCGCCACCAAGCAGTAATTGCCTCGGTGCCTCACATCACCTTGGTGCTCTCGAGGTTGCGAATAATCCAATCATTGAATCGTATTACCGGCCTGCGCAGCAGTAGGCCAAGTAGAAGCGAAGGCACAAGGAAAAGGGCGAGCTTGCCCATGGAGACCCAATATTCCATACCGTATGATCCGGCCATTGCCGAATGCATCGCGTCCACTGCATAGGGGAACAATAGCCATTTCGAGGCCGCCTGGAAGAACGAAGGCAATGTCTCGATGGGGAAGGTGCCGCCGGATCCTGCCACCTGCATCACCAGTAATACCACAGCAATCGCCTTGCCGATATCGCCAAACGACAAAGTAAGGGTGTACACGATATTCGAGAAGACCAATGCGGACAGCCATCCGACCATCATGAACTGCACGGGATGCTCGCATTGCACGCCGAGATAGAACATGTCACCTAGGCATACGAGTGTGCCCTGCAACAGTGCCAGGAATCCAAATAGCATATATCGGCCGAAGTACTCCTGATACAAGTGCAGGCCAAACTGCCGCGCATTACCAGGCGAATCGGCACGAGGCTTCGTCAACACGTCCAATGCGGCAGCCGGGCCGGCAACCCGTCCGGCAATCATTGCCTCGCGCAAGCCGACCTCCGAGCCAAGAGGCAGGTCATTGCCGAACCCAAGAATCTTGGCCTTCTCATGATCGGAAACAGAGACTTTCATCATGGCAACCAGGATGATTGCGCCTACCCAGATAGACAGAATCGTGTAGAACGGAGCCATCGCGGAACCGTAGTTGGCCACTGGGTACAGCGGTATGCGATCTACCGCCACGGGAGCGGACAAGAGCGAAGCAATGGCATTAGGATCGGCTGTGGTAATCGAATCCAGATCAGTACTGCTACCATTGGCGATACCAGAAAGCTGTGCGGACAAATCGTCCAGCTTACTTGCCGAATGGTTCAGGTTGCCTGCGGCGTCGGTGAGCGTGGTTTGAATGTCTCTCAGGCTGGCCGATATGCCGCCGGACAGGTTGGAGACACTGTTGACAGTGGAAGACAGCCCATCAATAACCGAGCTTGCCTGATCGGCGACGTCACCCATCGATGCGGTCAGATTGTTGAGCTGCGGCTTCAGCGTGCTTTGATAATCGTTCGCGGCCTGTGTAACTGACTGTTTTGCGGCGGCGATCTGTGCCTTGATGTCTTTGAGTGTTTGGTCGGTGTCCGCTGTGCCATCAACCAGGCTCTGTGCGGCACGGCCCAAATCGTCGGCGACATTCTTGAGATCTTGTTGCGTCTGCGTGGCTTGGTCGGCTGCGGCATTGAGCCGCTTGGCAATCGTATCTCCACCGGCGGGCAGTGATGACGACTTGCCGGCAAGTTCGCGCAATGCCGAAGCGTAGGCGCCGAAGCTTGCGGATTGGTCGTTCACTTTGGTTTGCATGTCGGTGAGCGTGCCGGATATTTGGTCGGATTGCGAGCCAATACTGGCAAATGCGGTATCAAGCTGCTTGCTGACCGTATCGTATGAAGCTCCGGCCTGCTGCAGGGCGGTTTCGACGCCACTGGCGGCGCCAGACAATGCGGAATCCAGACTGTTCACTCCGTCGCGGGTTTGCTTCAATGCCTTTTTGGCGGTGTTTGCGGCAGAGCCAGTGGATCCCAGCAATTTGTCGGTCGAATCAATGATGCCGTTGGCCGCCCCTAAGAGGTTGGCATAGGAATCCATTTGTGAAGCCGCGACAGTCAACCTGGAGGACATGGTGGAGATATGGCTGGTGGCATTGTTGACGTACTGCGCCATCTGCGGGCTTTGCGCATAGTTGGACACATTGGAAACCAGATCAAGTGCCACGCTGGCGAGTGTCTTGACGAAGGTCTGGTCAATGGTGGTGGCTACCGTGCTGGCGCCTTGATCGGTGATATGCGGTGCAATTGGGTTGATTTTTTCATTGAGATAGTATTCGATTTTCGCGTGCTTGATGGTTGGCGAGAACACTGTCATCATGTCGGCGCTAAAACTCTTCGGGATGATGAGGGCGGCGTAGTAGGCGCCGGAATTCACGCCGTCGATGGCTTCGTCCTTGTCCACGAACTGCCAGTCGAGGTCATGATTGGCGCGCAGGGTATTGGTGACGGTTTCGCCAACGTTGATGGTGATTGGCATGAGATCGGACTTATATCCCTTGTCGATGTTCGCCACGGCAACTTTGAGTGCCTTGGTGTTGCCGTATGGATCCCAGCTGGCGGCGATGTTGTACCAGGCATACAGCGCCGGTACGATTACCAGTCCCATGGCCACGATCACCGCGATCACATTACGTGTGGCTTGGCGCACATCGCGTGCGAAGATCTTCCAGATGAGCTTCATCGTGCACCTCCCTGTGCGGGGTTTGTGTCGGTGATGGTGGACTCCGATGATTTCGATGAATCCGATGAATCAGTGGAGCCCGTTCGCTCGAACGGCGTAAGTTGCTCGGTGACCTCTCCGATATCCGGGTCGGTATCCACAGCGGACTCCGCAGATGCTGCCTCATGCCGACCATGGGAGCGGAAGCGGCGCCATACATAGCCGTTGAGCATCACATCGCGGAATTCGTCGGCGTTCATCGCACTGACGCCCAGTTGCATCGCGTAGCTTTCGCGAGTGTATTCGACCACAATCAGGTATGCGTCGATAAGGATGATTGACAGAATCCACGACGTAAGCATCGCGATTTTTTCCTGTGTGACGAACAGCAGTATGAGGAACACGAACGGAAGAATAGTCAGCAGTGCCAAGCCGGCAACAATCATCATTGGGTATCTGGCGAAGAACCGGTGTGCACGGCGGGTGATGATGGCCTTGAGTTCCTTGCTGTCGGAAACCGTGCGGAACACGGATGCGAGGCTGACCTGTTCGTTGACCATGCTGTTGTGCTCGGTGATCATCAGATCAGTGTCTCCCAAGCGGCGGTCGAACAATGCGTTGAGATTCATGGCATAACGGCGCACCACAAGGCCTACGAACAGCGCTGCTGGCAGATACCAGAACAGGTGCAGCATGTCGAGCCAGTAATGGTTGCTGTATGTGCCGGCAATCGGCCCGCGCATCGCGTTGATGCCGTAGGTGAAAGGCAGCCACGGGTGCAGTTTGCGGAAGAAGTCGGGCATCATTTCGATGGGGTAGAGGCCAGAAGCTCCCGGAATCTGCACAATAACCAGAATCACGGCGATGGCTTTACCGATATGGCGGAATGCCACGGCCAGCGCATAGATGATATTGATATAGATGAACGAGCAGAATATGCCGGCCAAGATGAACAGCAATGGGTGCTCGCACTGGATGCCGAGGACCAAATCGCCCACGGTGGCAATGATGGCCTGTAGAAAACCAATGGTGACCAGAAGCATCCATCGGCCGAGGTAGGCCTGCTTGGCGTTGATCCGGCGTATGCTTTCGCGGTCGACCTCAAGCTTATAGATGGCGATGAGCACGAAGCCGCCTACCCAGAGCGCCAGATTCGTGTAGAACGGGGTGACGGCCGAGCCATAGTTATCGATGGCGTACACGACCTTGGTGGTCAGGGTGACGGGCGAACCCATGAATTCGCCGAATCCCTTATCGTCCAAGTGCATCGTGTCCCTGATCTTCTGGTAGACGGCGGAGCTATCAAGCGTGGCAACATCGGTGCGCACGGTGGATACGTCATCGATGATCTGGTTCAAGGAATCCTGCGCGCTGCCTATGGTGGTTCTGGTCTGGGCGATGGTGCTGGACAGCTGGTCGAAGAGGCCATTGGTCTGGTCAAGAGTGCCTGAGAGCGAGGTCAGCGTGCCGCCCAGCGTGCCGTTTAGCGCGGCGAAACTGTTCAGCGATGAAGTAAGTGACGGCATCACTGTGCCGGTCAGCGAACTCCGTGCGGTGTTCAACGCCGCAATGCCGCCGGTGGCGGTGCCGCTCATGGCACCGGAAAGATTGGTGGTGGCGCTCTTGCCGGAGTCGATGAAACGGGTGGTGTCTTCGTGAAAGGTGTTGATTTTCGCTTGCTGCGTGCTGATGGCGTCATCGACCGCGTTGATGTGATCCCAGATGCGCTTGCCGGTCGGATCAGTGGTGTCTGCACTGATGCCGGCCTTATTCAATGCGTCTTTCAACGTGTCGAGGGAAGTGGCGGTTTTGTCGAGCGGACTGTTCAGGGCGTTGGTAATAGTGTCGACGGAATTTTGTGCAGTGTTGAAGGATTGATTGATGGTACCGGCTGCATTGTTGACGTTCACCGTCAGTCCGGAAAGTTGTGCGGAGCTGGTGTCCAGTGCGCTTACCAGCGAGGCCGCGAATACTTGCGAGCCGTCCTGTGTCTCGGCCAGCAACGCTCCGGATTGCTGGGAGGCTTGCTGCGCTGCGGTGATGCTGCGCTGCAATGAGGCCGTAGTACTGCGGGCGTCGGCCAGAGCTGTGTCTGACTGATCCAATGTGGTGCGTAGATCCGTGAGCGCGTCCTGCACCGTGGCAATGGTGGAGAGCACACTGCCGAGATCGGCGACCACATTGTTTTGCGTGCTATTGGTGGCTTGGTCGAGGTCGTCTCCCGCTTGAGAGATGGCGGCGGCAACGGTGTTGCTCACCGTGGTTACGAATGTGGAGTTGATTTGCTCGTCAATGGTGGTTGCACCGGTGTCCGTGATTTTCGGGGCAATGGCGTTCTTTTTCTCGTTGACGTAGTACTTGATCTTCGGTTGTTTGGAGGTGCCGGTCAACGAATCGACCAGGCTGGCGCTGAAGTCTTTTGGCAGCACAATCGCCGCGTAGTAGTCGCCGGTTTGCACGCCCTGTACTGCCTGCTCTTCGTTGCTCACAAACCGCCAGCCGAGTTGGTCGTTATGTTTGAGCTTTATGACCACCTGCTTGCCGGCATTGAGATGGCCAACCAGATCATTGGTGGTGCCGCGGTCCTCATTGGCGACGGCGACTTGTAGGTTGCCGGTGGCGGAATAAGGATCCCAGTTGGCAAGGATGTTGAACCATGCATACAGGGAAGGCAGTACTGCGACACCTAATGTCACCACTGCGGCAACGGGATTGCGGAGAATGCGTTTGCAGTCACGCAGAAATACTTGCCATACCGTGCGCATCCAGCCCCCTCTCGGTCTCTTGTCCTCGGCGCTCTAATCCAGCCATAATGCAGTCTATTCCGGCCGCTCGTGATTTATCGGATAAAGCGCAGCTGCAAGGCGAAAAAACGGCCACCCAGTGTCCGAATGGCGGATGCATGTTCTGGACACTGGGTGGTGCTGGCGCATTACTTATCCAGCTGGAAACCTTGAGCTGCAGCCTTGTCCAGCAGTGTTTTGCCGCTGACGCCCTGACGGCTCACCGAGGCGATTTGATCGCTGAACGCATCCACGGGCCGATCGGTCTGGCGCAAATCGTAATACTGGTGCACCTTGTTGTCGAAATCAGGCAATTGCTCGAGCATGCCATCGGCGTCGGCAGGATAGGTGTTGTCAAAGAACTGCATGCTGCGCGGCATGCGGGGCTTCAACGTGGGCTCCTGATCAGGCTTGCCGAGAGCCAGACCCAGCACCGGATAGGTGTATTCCGGCAGGTTGAGCAGATCGATCAGAGCGGGGATGTCATTGAGCAGCGAGCCGAGAATCACGCCGCCGAGACCTAGCGAGTAGGCCGCGGTCTCCATGGCGTGCAGAGCCAGCACGGCGTCGTTCTGGGCCTGAGTGAAGCGATAGCTGTACTTGAGATGGAATTCGTCAGAGGCCGGGTCAATGCCCTTGCGTTGGGCGATACGCGCGTTGCGATGCTCGTCGATGACGAACACGTACAGCAGCGGGGCTGTGGCGATATACGGCTGGTTGCCGATTTCGGCGAGGCGGGCCTTGATTGCCGGATCGCTGACGCGGATGGCGGACCAGTCATTGAGGAACTGGCTGGAAGCGGCGTGCTGTGCGACGGTTTCCAGAGTGGCAGTGGTGTCGTCGTCAATGGGCTCGTCCTTGAACTTGCGGATGGAACGACGATTCAGCAGGGTTTCGATAGTTGCATTGGTAGCCATGACTGTATTGTCGCACGGCTCGTGTGCATAGGGGATGTCGGTTGTCTCACAGTGAAATATGCATAGTGAGACGTTGGTGCCAGCGGTTCAGGCGCTTAACGAGAAGCCTTGCGGTGGCGTCGCTCGACAAACGCTTGAGAGCCCTGATTGGACAACTGCGAAACTATTGCGCCGAATGCCGCTGAGATGGCGGCAAATGCCAAGCTCATGGCCAGGCCTTGCGGTGCGTCGGCAGCCAGTCCTTTGATCACATTGCGGCGCGCGGCGCCCTTGTCCCAGGCTATCTGAAACAGCTTGCCCGCAACCAGACCAGCCAAGGCCGGCACTGCCGACTTGACGAGCTTGTCGCCCAGAGAGTCGGGGTCGTTGAGACGTTGGTTGCGCAAGTCGTCCACCTTCTGATCGATGCGGTGCAGTCCCTCGACAACGCGATCGGCGTCAGAGGCAATACCGGTGTTCGTTTCGTCACTCATGACTATCAGTCTAATCGCAAAAGATGGGATGTTCGGTGGAGTTGCCAAGCTGTGCAGACTAGAGTGGAGGCATGAGCGAACAACACATGGACGGCACTGTGGCTGTTGATGCATCTTGCGGCAAGGCGGGGTTCTTGGTATTGCTGCGACATGGTCAAACTTTTTGGAGTGAATCCGGGCAGCATACCGGGCGAACGAACATCCCTCTGACTGAGGTAGGCAGGCAGCAGGCTATGGATGCGGGGGCGCGATTGCGCGAGGCCTTCCCCGAAGGTTTTGACCCTGAGTGTGTGTTCTCCAGCCCGTTGAAACGCGCATGCCAGACCGCGGAACTCGCAGGTTTTGCACAGCATGGCATACTCGACGGCATCGCCGAGTGGGATTATGGCCGTGCTGAAGGGCGTACCCGTCAACAGGTGAGCGAAGCCAGTGGGTTCTCTTGGGATGTGTGGCGTGACGGCCCGCGCTCGCTAACCCCCACGCTGGAGGGCGATTGGGTGGATACTTTGCCGGATGGTGAGCAGGTCAATGTGCATTCCGGAGCTGGAGAAACACTGGACGAGGTCGCGGCGCGGGCCAGGACTGCCATCGAAGAAGTGACGCCGTTGCTGCAGTCGGGGCGGAACGTGCTATTGGTTGCGCATGCCCATATTCTGCGTATCCTGACCTCGCAATGGCTGAACGTGGATCCGCAATTCGCGCGTCTGCTGCGATTGGATACTGCGCATTACTCGGTGCTGAGCGTGTATAAGGGCGATAACGTCATCGAACGGTGGAATGCCTGAGCTGAGCCGTAGCGGGCAGGCTTGACGTTTTGACGTTTCTTTGGCGCAAATGCAGTGACTGCGTTCTGTTTTGAGCCGTGAGCGGACGGGGCGTGTGCGTCATCACCTCTGCAAACGATGGCTTCGGCGTGTTGCGCAACGGGGTAAATGGCCGCGCATGAGGTATGGATTTTACATGTTAGCGCTCTCATTGTTGCCAACGCTTGCATTGCTGCTGCCGGCTGAAACCGACTGGTTTATCGGGAAATTGGTCAACTGCACATGCTTCTGTAGCACTTTTTGGCGCGCCGATAATGCCATCGTTTGCAAAAAAGCGCGAACCGTTGCACAATAGGTCATGTCGATAGTCGTGAGGGTGCTGCTAACGGCACTCTGGCCGACCGGAGATCGGGCGGGTCGACGATGAAAGAGAAAGGTTCGATGATGAATCGTACAGTGAAGTCAGCGGTCGCAGTGGCGGCCATCGCTGCAATGTCCCTCGGAACCCTTGCCGCTTGTGGAAGCTCCACTTCCGGCGACGACTCCAAGGGCAAGGTCTATTACCTGAACTTTAAGCCGGAGGCGGCTGATCAGTGGGCCGCCTTGGCCAAGGAATACACCAAGGAGAAGGGCGTTGAGGTCAAGGTCCAGACCGCGGCATCCGGCACCTATGAGCAGACCCTGAAGTCTGAGATTGCCAAGACCGAGGCCCCGACCCTGTTCCAGGTGAACGGCCCGGTCGGTTACCAGAACTGGAAGAAGTACACCGCCGACATGTCCAAAACGGATGTGTACAAGGAGCTCACCAACCAGGATGTGGCTCTCAAGGATGGCGACAAGGTTGTCGGTGTGCCGTACGTGATGGAAACCTACGGCCTGATCTACAACAAGGACATCCTCAACAAGTACTTCGCCCTCGACGGAGCCAAGGCCACTTCCATGGACGAAATCGATAATTTCGATACCCTGAAGGCAGTTGCCGACGACATGCAGTCCCGCAAGGACGAGCTCGGCATCAAGGGTGCATTCACCTCCGCCGGCTTTGACTCCAGCTCTGACTGGCGTTTCAAGACCCACTTGGCCAACCTGCCGCTTTACTACGAGTTCAAGGATGACAACGTCACCGAGCAGCCGGCTAAGATCAAGGGCACCTACCTGCCGAACTACAAGAAGATCTTCGACCTGTACATCACTGATTCCACCACTGAGCCCACTCAGCTCAGCGCCAAGACCGGCGATGACGCCAACTCCGAGTTCGCGCTCGGCGAGGCCGCCTTCTACCAGAACGGTACTTGGGCTTGGACCGACCTGCAGAAGGCCGGCATGAAGGCCGAATCCGTGGGTATGATGCCGATTTACATCGGTGTCAAGGGCGAGGAGAAGCAGGGTCTGGCCACCGGTTCCGAGAACTACTGGTGCATCAACGACAAGGCTTCTGATGCCGACAAGAAGGCCACCGAGGACTTCCTGTCCTGGGTGATTACCTCCGACGTCGGCAAGAAGGCCCTTTCTCAGGACATGGGCTTCACCACGCCGTTCAAGACCTTCGATGACGTCAAGAGCGACAACCCGCTGACCGAGGCCGCTGTTGAGGATCAGAAGTCCGGTAAAACCCAGGTCTCTTGGAACTTCACCATGATGCCGTCCGAAGAGTGGAAGAACAAGATCGGTCAGGCCCTGCTCGAGTACGCTCAGGGCACCGGCAACTGGGACGCCGTCAAGGCCACCTTTGTGGACGGCTGGGCTTCCGAGTACGAGGCGTCCCACTGATTCCAGTCGGCATCAGTGATCAACCTCGATAACTGAATCTGCGGCGCCCTACCCAATTTCCTTCTCCGGGGCGCCGCGCTTACCTCCCTACTCCACCTTGTGTGTCTCCTTTCCTATATCACTGAAGGCCACCGTCCGTTTGGGCGGTGGCCTTCAGTGTTGCCTGGCGTTTGGTTGCTGGCCGGCTGTTGTGCTAGCGGGTTCTGGCTAGCGGATCTTGGCGGTAGAGGAACGAACCACAAGGTGAGCTGGCGCCACGACGTACGGTTCGTCGACGGGCTTTTCCTCGATGAGGTCGAGCGTCATGTGCGCGGCTTTGCGGGCCATGCCTACTGGATTCTGGCGAATCGTGGTCAGGCCGATGTCGTCGGTGTAGAAGCTGTCGTCATAGCCGATAAGCGATACATCGCCCGGCACGGAGAGACCGTTGCGCTCCAGCTGGAACATGAGCGGCAGAGCAATGCCGTCTTCCTGGCAGGCGATGGCAGTGGGCAGCTTAGGCAGACTCATCAGTTGGGTGACCACATCGCTGATTTGGTAACGGCCGGCATCATCCACCTTGCAGACGATGACCTGCGGTTCGATGCCCTCGTTGCGGCAGCATTCCGTGAAGGCGCCGAATCGGTTTTGCACGGAGAAGTTGAGCGACACATCGCGGTCGGTGCTGATATATGCAATATCGCGGTGGCCAAGGTTGATCAGATGGCGAGCCGCTAGCGTGGAGCCCTGTACATCGTTGATGTTGACGGCGGCGGTGAACCCACGCACTTCAGGATCGACCGAGTTGATGCCGATGATCGGCACATCCGCCGAGGCCAGCTGAGTGATTTCGTTATTGTCGATGTCGAAAGACACCACGATAACGGCATCCGCGTTGCGGCGTACTGGCAGCATTTCAAAGAATTCGCGGCGTTCCTCGATGCTGGAGATTTGGAATACCGAAATATCGTATCCCGCAGCATGCAGCACTTCGTTGAGCCCCTCAATTACTGAAGCGGTGAACCATAGGCGAATGTGACCACTCATCAGTACCGCGATGCGCAGTGATCGGCCTGATTTCAAGGCCGCTGCCGAACGGGACAGGGAAAAATTGAGTTCGTCGGCGATGGCAAGCACGCGCTCGCGGGTTTTAGTCGAGACCAGATCCGGTCTGGTGAACGAGCGTGACACAGTGGAAATGGATACGCCGGCCTTCTGGGCGACATCTTGGATACTTGTGGTCATAACAGCCCCTTTGCCTTGCAAAACGCGAAGCGGACACAACTGGCTCCAGTGTACATGGTGATTGGGCAATTTGCACAATGACAACGATTGTATTACAAACGTTTGCAGATAGTACTTTATTATGCAGAAACGTTGGAATTTAGCTATTTTTTGGAGTGAAAGATAATTGCTCTGATGGAATGTAGTTGCATGTAGAAACGCTGTAAATGACAACGTTTGACATATGGTTGTCGAGTGTTTACCATGAAGCTTAGGCTTGATTGGCGGGATTCGCGAACGTGTGTTCTGCTTGACGGGCTGGAATTGAGTTGAACTCCGCGCTCGGCGCACGATGCAGTGCAGTGTTGCGGACTCAAGGAGGAGGAAAGTCATGATCAGCATGGCGGGCAAGGCAATACGCCGGTGGTGGGCGCTGTTTGCGCTACCCACGTTTGCCGCATTCATCATCGGGTTTTTGGTGCCCTTCATCATGGGCGTCTACTTGAGCTTCTGCGAATTCACCACCGTCACCGATGGCGAATGGATGGGGCTCAAGAACTACACCAAGGCGCTGAAGGACAAGGAATTCCTGCACGCATTGGGTTTCTCCACTGCATTCACCATCGTGACCACCATCGTGATCAACGTGATCGCTTTCGCCATCGCCTATATGCTGACCAAGGCGATCAAGGGCTCCACGCTGTTCCGCTCGGTGTTCTTTATGCCGAACCTGATCGGCGGCATTATCTTGGGCTACATCTGGCTGCTGCTGCTGAACGGCGTGCTGGCCCACTGGGGCCGCGCCTTGACCTATAAGGCATCCTACGGATTCTGGGGTTTGGTCATTCTGGTGTGCTGGCAGCAAATCGGTTACATGATGATCATCTATATCGCCGGCTTGCAGGCGCTGCCCACCGATGTGCTGGAGGCGGCGGCCGTGGATGGTGCCAATGGACGGCAGACCATGTTCCGTATCATCATTCCGTTGATGATGCCGTCTATCACGGTCTGCTCCTTCCTGACCGTGACCAACGGTTTCAAGCTGTACGATCAGAACCTCGCGTTGACTAATGGTGCGCCGAGCAATATGTCTGAAGGCCTGGCGCTGAACATCACCCGCACCTTCTACGGCCGTATGGGCTGGGAGGGCGTCGGCCAGGCGAAGGCCGTGCTGTTCTTCATTCTGGTTGCGGTAATCGCCCTTATTCAGAACAAGCTCACCACGAGCAAGGAGGTGACAGCCTGATGAACGAGAACAAGCCTGTGAAGCACGGCGCGTTGTGGACTGTCCTGTTCGCCGTCGTCTCTCTATTCTGGATCTTCCCGATTGTTCTGGTGTTGATCAACTCCTTCAAGCAAAAGGCATACATCTCCAAGAATGCGTTCTCTTTGCCGGCGGGCAAGGCGTTCGTGGGATTCGAAAACTATGTGCGCGGTGTTGAGACTACGCAGTTCTTCGCCTCGTTCGGTTGGACGCTGCTGATCACGGTTGGCTCGGTAATCCTGATTCTGGTGTGTACTTCGATGTGCGCGTGGTGGATCGTGCGCGTGAACAACTGGGCGGCCAAGCTTCTCTACACTCTATTCCTGTTCAACATGATTGTGCCGTTCCAGATGGTGATGTTCACCCTCTCCAAGATTGCTGACATGCTGAAGCTCAATACCCCATGGGGTCTGTGCATTGTGTACCTCGGATTCGGCGCCGGTCTGGCCGTGTTCATCTTCACCGGTGTGATCAAGGGCATTCCGGCCGAGCTTGAGGAATCCGCCATGATTGATGGCGCTTCCGTTCCGCGTATCTTCTTCCAGATTGTGGTGCCGATTATGAAGCCGTCGATTGTTTCGGTGGCCATCCTCGAAGCCATGTGGATCTGGAACGACTACCTGCTGCCATACCTGACGCTCGACCTAGGTAAGTACAAGACCATTTCGGTGGCTGTGCAGTACCTCAAGGGCGGTTACGGTTCTGTGGATATGGGAGCCATGATGGCCTGCCTGGTTCTGGCAATCATCCCCATCATCGTCTTCTACCTGGTATGCCAGAAGTATATTGTGAGTGGAGTTATGGCGGGCGCAGTGAAAGGCTGAATCCCAACAATCTGGCTCCCCTCTTTGAGGAGAGCTGTCATCGTAGATGACTGAGGGGAGCGCTTGATGAAGCGCAGGTTACTCCCCTCAGTTGGCTTCCGCCGACAGCTCCCCTCAAGGAGGGGAGCCGAGCGGCACAAGGAGTGAACTGATGAACTGGCTGGCACCGGATTCGAAATTCATGCGCGCGTGGAGCAATCTCATCGATGGCGTATGGGTCAATATTCTGATGCTGGTCACATCCATTCCGATTATCACCATCGGTGCGGCTCTGACTGCCGGCCATGATGCTTGCCGTCGCTCCATCGAGGGAGAGGGCAAAGGCGTCACAGCCAACTACTTCCGCTCATTCAAGGCTAATTTCGTCAAGGCCACATTGCTGTGGCTGCCGTTCCTGGTGGTGCTGATCGCTTTGGCCTGGTCGTGGATTGTGCTGCAATTCACCCCGCTGCTCATCATCAAGTTCGCGCTTACCATCATCTGGCTCATCGGCTTTGAGTGGGTATTCGCGTTGCAGGCCCGGTTTGAGAACACCGTGGCCGGTACCCTGAAGAACGCCTTTATTTTCGGTATTTCCCATATCGCGATGACCGCGGCGCTTGTCGTCGTGGACGCTGTGTTCGTGGCGTTGCTGGTGGGTAGTTGGTTCTATATGCCTGGAGGCTTGTTCCTGTTGGTGATCCTCGGCTACGGCACCATGCTGATGCTCCACATCCCCGTTACCGAGCGCGTCTTCAAGCCGTATCTTCAACAATAAGAAAAGGCCGCTGCGGAGGAACAGCGGCCTTTTCTTATTGCCATAGGGCGATTATTTCTTTGCCTGAGTGATTTGGTATGCCACGAAGAGGATGGCCAGCCAGATTACGCCGGCGATAACAGCGATGCGGTAGCTGGCGGAGAAGCACATCAACACCACAACCAGTGCCAGGAATACCAGCACCACCCATGGGGTCACCTTGGCAAACGGCAGCTTGAAGTGAATCGCGTCGAGTGCCTCCTGCCCGGACTTGCCGGCCAGGTTGGAGTCTTCCGGAGCGCCACCGGCTTCCACCACCTTGCGGAACTTCATCTCGGTGAACATAATCATCGTCCAATTGATAATGCCGGCGATGGTGGCAATCGACATCAGATAGTTGAACGCGAATTCAGGCCACACGAACACCACGACCACGGCGATGGCGGTAATCACGGCGGAGGTCAGCACGCCGGCCACCGGTACGCCCTTGGAGTTGAGCTTGCCGAGGTATGCGGGGGCGTTACCCTGCTTGGCCAGCGAGTACAGCATGCGTGAGTTGGCGTACAGGCCGGAGTTGTAGACGCTCATCACGGCGGTCAGGCACACGAAGTTGAGGATGCCGGCGGCCGCGTGAATGCCCACGGAGTCGAAGATCTGCACGAACGGGCTGGACTTGCCGTCGATGGTGTTCCACGGCACCACGGCCATGATCACGCCCAAAGCGCCGATGTAGAACACGAGGATTCGCCAGATGATGTCGTTGGTGGCACGCGGAATCGTGATCTTCGGATCTTCGGTTTCGCCGGCGGTGATGCCGATGAGTTCGGTGCCGCCGAAGCTGAACATCACCACGACCAGTGCCATCAGCAGGCCGGTCCACCCATTACCAGTGTGGCCCATGAGTCCGTTCGGGAAGAAACCACCGCCCACGGTGAACCAGTTGGCGAAGCTTGCCTTGATGCCGGAGGCGGTAGGCAGGGCAAAGATGATGACTGCGAGGCCACCGATAATCATGGCGATTACGGCCACGATCTTGATAATGGCAAACCAGAACTCGAACTCACCGAATTTGGAAACACCGAGCAGATTTGCAGCGGTGATGAGCACCAGGAACACGGCTGCGGAGACCCACGTCGGGATTGCCGGGAACCAGTAGTTCACAAAGCTGCCAACTACGGCCAGTTCCACCATTGAAACGAGAATGTAGTTGAACCAGTAGTTCCAGCCGGAGATGAAGCCGGCGCGCTTGGACCAGTAGAGGGTGGCGTAGTAGCTGAATGCGCCCGCCTTAGGGTCCTCGACGGACATTTCGCTCAGTGCACGCACAATCATGAAGATTGCGAAGCCGCCGATGAGGTAGGCCAGCAGAATCGATGGGCCGGCTAGGGCGATGGATTCGCTGGAACCGTAAAACAGGCCGGTGCCGATGGCGCCGCCGAGGGCGATTAGCTGGATATGGCGATTTTTCAATGATTTGCGTAGGGTCGCGGGTACCGGCACATCGTCGGTTTCGCGCGGCTTCTTAGGCGCGTCAGTAGTGCTCATGTTGTTCTTCTCTCGTAAGCCGCGGGCGGCGGTGTAGTCCGTCAGCGATTATGCTCAACGATGGTATTGTATGCCGATTGGTTCCACAAGACCGTGCGGAGACCATGCTGAGTTGGCATCAGCGGGGTGGTTCTTCGGTTGGTTGGGAGATTTGCCCCGTTGAGGGTCCGTGGACGGGGTGGTTCTTCGATTGGTTGGGGGATTTGCTTCGCTGACGGGCTCTCAGTGGGGCAAAACCGCGATTTGTTCGAACATCTGCTTCGCTGAGGGGCCGTGAACGGGATGTTTTTTCGGTTGAGTGGGTGGGTGCTTCGCTGAGGGAGCATTGCGCAGCTTTGAGCAGTTACGTAGTGGGAGTGGGGCTCTTACTCCCATTGGATTCTGTGAGTGGCTAAAAGCATTGTTTTACAATGGATACTACGACGGGATTTTGGTGGCTGCGATTGCAGGCCATCCGCGGCGAAATCGCTGGAGGTGCTCGATGGCGTATATCGAATTTGACAAGGTGGTCAAGGAATACCCGTCTGGCGGCACGTCGATTCGCGCGCTTGATGAGGCAAGTTTCACCGCCGATCAGGGCGAGCTGACAGTGATTCTTGGGCAATCCGGTGCCGGTAAAACCACGGCATTGAATATTTTGGGCGGTATGGATACCGCGACTTCCGGCCGTGTGGTGGTTGGCGAGCGTGATATCACGGGCTTGCGGAAGCGAGACTTGATTACGTATCGCCGCAACGACGTCGGCTTTGTATTCCAGTTCTATAACTTGGTGCCAAATCTCACCGCCCTGGAGAACGTGGAACTCGCCTCGCAGATTTGTCCCGACCATTTCGACCCGGCTGAAACGCTGCGCAAAGTCGGACTGGGGGAGCGCATGAATAACTTCCCGGGCCAGCTGTCCGGCGGCGAGCAGCAGCGCGTCTCCATCGCCCGCGCAATCGCCAAGAAGCCGAAGCTGCTGTTGTGCGATGAGCCGACCGGCGCCCTTGATTACGAGACCGGCAAGGAAGTGTTGCAGCTGTTGCAGGATATCTGCCGCGACGAGGGAATGACCGTGATGGTCATCACCCATAATTCCGCGCTCGCGCCGATGGCTCACAAGGTGATTCACTTCCGTTCCGGAACCGTGACCAGCGAGGAAATCAATACTGCGCCGCAGCCCATCGCAGACATCGAGTGGTAGGCGGTTCTTATGGCAACGGCAAGGCATTCTCATACCGGCTTCCCGGGTGGCCGACCTGTGAAACATCTCGTGAAACAGAGAAGCCAATCTGTGAAACGTCCCGTGAAACAATCTGAATCCGATGATCGCGGATCCAGCGTCTCCGCCGTGTTTGTCAAAGATGCCTTGCGTTGTTGGCTGCGCAGCTGGAAACGATTCGTGTCTATCGCCGTCATCACCCTACTCGGTGTGGCCGTGCTGACCGGCATCTACGCCGGTTGCCGTGATGCCTTTCTGGCTGCAAGCCGCTTTTACGATCAGCAAGGACTGCACGACTTGCAGGTGCTATCCACCTACGGTTTGACCGGTGACGATGTAGCGGCGCTGCGTCGCGTCGAAGGTGTGGAAACCGTGCAGCCGGAGCGCTCGCAGACGGTGACCGCTACGGTGAAAGGCACGAAGAAGACCGTCACCATGCAGGAAATCGGCACCGAAGGTTTGGATCAGCCGTATCTGCAGCAAGGGGATATGCCGAGCAAGGCCGGCGAAGTGGCGGTTACGCAGCAATTCCTCAACGACAGCGGGCTTGAGATTGGCGATGACCTCACTGTGACGCCGCAGTCCGCATCCTCAACCGTTCTGGTGGGCGCAGAGGATAAGAGCAACAGCGGCTCCAGTAAAAGCTCTGATGGAGATACGGACACCGTGGGTGCTGCGGAAGACGCCACCACGAGCAACAACGAAAAAGAGCAGTCCCCGCAGTTCCCCACCGAACTCACCATTACCGCAGTAGTGCTTGACCCAAGCGACCTCAACAATCCAGTCGGCTATTCCGGCATGACCGCGTTCCGGTCCACCTCGTCCGAGGATTATGTGTTCTTTGCGCCCAGTGATGGCGTGACCGGCAATGTATACACGGCAATATCCATTGCGGTCGCAGGCGCGTCCCAATATGACACGTTCTCCGATGACTACGATGCCGCAATCAAAACCGTGGCTGACCGCATCGAGAGTCAGATACAAACCCAGCGGCAGAAAGCCCGCCGCCAACAAATCGTCACAAGCGCTCAGAACACGCTCGATGCCAAGGCCGATGCGCTCAAGCAGCTTGACGAAGGCCAACAGCAGATCGACAGTAATCGTGCTGAGCTGGAGGCCAACGAGACGAAGCTCGCAGAGAGCCGAACGCAACTCGAACAGAACAAAGCCTCCATCACTGACGGCGAGCGGCAAATAGCCGAAGGCCGCGCGCAAATAGCTTCCGCGCGTCAGCAGATTGCACAAGGTCGTCAGCAGATAGCCGATGCCCGCGCGCAGCTCGAGTCCGGCAAAGCCCAACTCACCAGCGCCAGGCAACAACTCGATGCCGCGCAGGCTGAGCTGACCGCCAACCGGAGCAAGGTCGAACAAGGCATTGCGCAAATCGACCAAGGTGTGGCACAACTTGACCAGATGCTGCAGCTTATCCAGCAAGCCGATGATCTGCTATCCCAGCTCGATCCGAATATCGATGTCGATTCATCCACATGGCAGACTGTGAAACAGCTGCTCGCCAGTGTGGGAATCACTGTGCCCGACGTGCCGTCCATCAGTTCGCTGAGACAACAGTTAGATGCCAAACAGAATGAACTGCAATCGCAGCGCAGCGACGCGATCAAGCAAAAAACCGAACTGCAGCAAACCTTGGATGGCACGATTGCCCCCGCGCAGAACGCCTTGGACCAGCAGAATGCGCAGTTAACGGCCAAAGAACAGGAAGCTGCAGCCGGAGAAGCGGAGCTCAACGCCAAGTTAGCCGAGCTCGAATCGAATACCGCACAACTGGAAACGCAGTCGGCGCAACTTGAAGCGCAGGCCGCGCAACTGGCCAGCGGCAAACAGCAGCTTGAAGAGGGCGAAAAGCAGCTGAAAGACGGAGAACAGCAGCTTGAGGACGGCAAACAGCAGCTGGAGGATGCCCAACAAGAGCTGGATGAGAAACGCAGCGAGGCGGAGAGCGAGTTCGCCAAACAGCAGCGCCGTATCGACGACGTGGCCAACGCGCGCTGGTACATGCAGACGCGTTCCTCAATCGATGGATTCAGTTCGCTCAAGTCAGACGTCAGCTCCATCGAGTCCATAGGCCGCGCATTCCCGGTGGTGTTCTTGCTGGTCGCCGTATTGATGAGCCTGACCACCATGACTCGCATGGTCGAAGAAGATCGCGGACTTATCGGCACGTATCTGGGCCTTGGCTATGGTGGCGTGGTTGTCTCCCTGCGATACTTGCTGTTCGCGCTGCTCGCTTGCCTAGTCGGTGGTGGCATAGGCCTGCTGATCGGGTTCCTTGGTATCCCGGCATTCCTACTGATTGTGATTAAAGGGCTGTATATATTGCCGGACGTGCGGCTTGAATACGACTGGGGGTACGGCACCGCCGGCATCCTGTTGTTCGTGGTTGGTGTGGGTGTGGCCACCGCACTTGCCTGTCGTAGCGAAATTCGGCACACGCCTGCCGCGCTGATGCGACCGAAAGCGCCAAAGGCCGGCGCCCGCATTCTGCTGGAACGTATCAGGCCGGTATGGAGCAGGCTGAGCTTCTTGGGCAAGGTCACCGCACGCAATATCTTCCGGTTCAAGTCGCGCCTGTTGATGACCGTGGGTGGTGTGGCCGGCTGCACTGCACTGATTATCTGCGGATTTGCGATTAACGACACCGTGGACACCATCGGCGTCAAACAGTATGGGCAGATCTATCAATACGACTTGATGGTGGTGTCGAATGACGATGATGCGGCCGTGATGCGCAAGCAGGTCAAAAAGGATGGGCGGACCACCGAAACGTTGAACTTGCGCGTGGATAGTGCGGAGATGAGCAATGCTGCTCAGGAAAGCGAAACCATCCAGTTGATGGCGGTACCCAATAATTCGCTGAACAAATTGAACGATATGGTCACTTTGGAAGAGGCCGGCGATGAGGGATGGTTTGGACTGCCTAACTTCTTCGGCGCATCAGGGGGCGGCACTGTGACGCTGGATGACAGTGGTGTGATTGTGGCGCAATCCGCTGCCAATTCGTTGGGCGTGCACGCTGGCGATACCGTTACCGTGAGCAACGGCGGTAGTAGCCGCGCTAAGATAAAGGTCGCTGCGGTGGTGCGCAACCTCATCGGATCCGATGTGTACATCAGTGAGCGGCTGTACGACCAGAAATTTGCGGCACGTGGCATTGACTCATCTGTCTCGGATGGTGAGTCTTCCACTCTGACTTGGAACGCGATGCTTGCCAAACTGAAGGGTTCCGATGGGGAACAGGCCGAGTATGCGGATCGGCTGGGTGAGGAATCGTCGGTGGTGAAGGCCGTGAGTTGTGCGCATCTGGAGGCTACGTTCAAATTCGATTTGATGGCCGCCGTGGTGGCGCTGATTGTGGGGCTTGCCGGCGGATTGGCGTTGGTGGTGCTGTTTACGCTGGCCAACACGAACGTATCCGAGCGCGTACGCGAGATGGCCACGCTTAAGGTGCTGGGCTTCTATGACCGTGAAGTGCACAACTACGTGAATCGCGAGATGATGATTCTGACCGGCATGGGAGTGGTGGTCGGATTGCCGCTCGGTCGCTGGATTGGCGGGCTTCTGACGGCTGCGCTGAATATGCCGTCACTGTACTTTGAAGTGGAAGTGCATTGGTACAGCTATGCGATTGCTGTGGCGGTCACGTTGGCATTCGCGCTGCTGGTGCAGCTGTTCACCAACCCAGTGCTTGACCGGATTGAGCCGGTCAGTTCGCTCAAGTCCGTGGAATGACCTTGCTTGAGCCCCCTCTGATGAGGGGCTGTCAGCGAAGCTGACTGGGGGGAGAGAAGACAAGATGGAGAAAGTTCAATTTCTTGGTGATGAATTGAACTTTTTGGCCTAATGTTCGCGGTATCATCACGTGTGTTCGTGAGCTGGGTGATTTTCGCGACATCTATCGGTGATACAGTTTGAACTTGCATTGAACGAGTGCCGTAGTCGGCGTGAACAGGGCCGAGCGGCAGAGAAGAGAAACGAAATCAGTATGGCCGATACAAATGCGAACGGTAACGCGCAGCAGTCCGGGAGCAAGCTCAAGTCCGTCGAGAGCCTTGATCAGACCAATGCGATGGAACGAGGCCTCAGCAACCGCCATGTACAGTTCATCGCCATCGGCGGCACTATCGGCACCGGCCTGTTCCTGGGCTCCGGCAAATCGATCTCGCTGACCGGCCCCTCGATCGTCTTCGTGTATATCCTGGTCGGCGTCATCATGTTCTTCCTGATGCGCGCCATCGGCGAGATGATGTACCGCGATCCCAGCCAGCACACCTTCATCAATTTCATCACCCGCTACCTGGGCAACGGATGGGGGCATTTCGCCGGCTGGACGTATTGGGCCGCGCTCGTGCTGCTGGGCATGACCGAGATCACGGCCGTCTCCACGTACTTCATCACCTTCTTCGACACGTTCGGCATCGACCTGACCCATTGGAAATGGCTGATCGAGCTGTGTTTCCTGGTGTCGCTGGTGTCCGTCAACCTGATCGCCGTCAAGGTGTTCGGCGAGGTGGAGTTCTGGTTCTCGATGATCAAGATCACGCTGATCGGCGCGATGATCGTCACCGCCGTGGTCATGATCGTGATCGGCTACCAGTACCCGGCCGCGCGGATTCATGGCGTGGATCATGTGAGCCCGGCGGGCCACGCCGGACTCGACAACCTGTTCGCCGGCTTCTCGTTCGCCCCGAACGGCTGGATGGCCTTCCTCATGAGCTTCCAGATGGTGTTCTTCGCCTATGAGCTGCTCGAGTTCGTGGGCGTCACCGTCTCCGAGACCAAGAATCCTCGTGAGGTGCTGCCCAAAGCCGTCAACGAGATCATCGTGCGTGTGCTCATCTTCTACGTGGGCGCGCTCGTGGCCATCATGTGCATCGTGCCGTGGACCTCGTTCAAGCCGAACGAGGACGGCTCCTTCGCCTCCCCGTTCATCATGGTGTTCCAGTACGCCGGGCTGAACTGGGCGTCCGCCCTGGTGTTCTTCGTGGTGATCACCGCCGCGTCCTCGTCGCTCAATTCGCTGTTGTATTCCGCCGGCCGTCACCTGTACCAGCTGGCCGAAGAGTCGCCGAGCCCGATGCTCAATAAGATCGGTCAGGTTTCCGATCGCAAAGTGCCGGCGCGCGCAATTCTGGTGTCTGCAGTGCTGATTCTGCTCTCGCCGATTGTTAACGCCATTCCAGGTGTTTCCGGTGCGTTCGTGCTGTTCTCGTCTGCCAGTTCCGCGGTGTTCCTATTTATTTACATTCTGACGCTGGTGGCACACCGGAAGTACCGTCGTTCGGACGACTTCATCCCGGACGGTTTCGTGATGCCTGTATGGAAGGTGCTGAACACAGTGGCGATTGCGTTCTTCGTGTTTATTTATCTGACGCTGTTCTTGGCGGACGATACGCGCAATTCCGCGATTGCCGGCTTGGTGTGGTTGATTGGCTTCGGTGGCTTCTCGCTGTTGCGCGAGCGTTACCGCAGTCGTGATTTGAAGGCCGCGCTAGAGCATAAGGAGTAGGTTTTTGGCTCCCCCTCCCTGAGGGGAGCTGGATTGCGTAGCGAGACTGAGGGGAGTCGCGGTGGCACCGGGACTCCCCTCAGTCGTCTAACGAAGACAGCTCCCCTCTTCAGAAGGGCGCCAAGCAAATGCTGAAATCAGTACTGATATTCCTGGTGTCTTCTCTCCGGCCGTGACCGCAAACGGCAAATGGTTGCGCTTGGATGGGATTGGGCAGGTGCAGAACAGGCTGAACGCGCACGGGTAGTTGAAGTCAATATGGTCCAGCGTGAGGATATCCGCGGCCGTCAATTCGTAAATGCGGCCGATGCCGGCGGTCTTGGTGCCGCTTGTCTCGTCGGAGAAGAATATGTAGGCGTCCCGACGTGGTCTATTTCACGCGTGATCTGGAGTAGACGATATCGATATACAGGTATTCGGCCGAAGGGAGTGGCGTCGCAATGGATGGTTCAGTTGTGGCGCTATTTCCCCTTTAGTCGTCTAACAACGGCTCAGCCTTAGAGAAGGGCGTCGCGCATGGGTCAGCTATGCGACGGACGACCGCTGCCAGGGTAGCGCAATGCCCCGTGCACTAGTGCCGATGTGAAATGCATGCTGCACAGCCCGCTTCCTCAGCCTCATTCGTGCATCCATCAATGCTGCATAGATTCATTCCTCGAATCATGATTCCCGCCCCCTCGGTGGTCTGGCTTCCGTGCCAGCTTTTTCTTGACTCCATATGTAGCCCGGAATCGTTGCAATGCATAGGTGCTGTGTATTGATTCGTTTTTTACAGGTGTTCTATCGTTTTTGTGGTCTCGTGAACAGCTGGGGCGACGGATCTGCCTAGATTACTCTCAATGGTAAATTGTTTACGGTGTGAGATATTCTTTGGGATGTTTGCGGTGCACTGCCGCATGGTGCGTGAAATGGATGGTGCTTCGATATGGGATTCGAGCAGGAAGCGGTCGGCGAGCTGTATGCCAGCGTATGGGGCAATCGTTCGAAAATGCAGAGGGAATTCACGCGCGGCGCCCATGGAGAGCAGTTCGTGCTTCGGGAGTTGTCCTTCAAGGGCACCCAGACGCCGTCGCAGTTGGCGACTGCGCTTCAAGCTAGCTCAGGCCGTATCTCCGCCGTGCTGTCATCGTTGGAAAAGAAGGGCTGGATTACGCGCGACATTGATTCTAATGATCGGCGCATCATCCGCGTGAGTCTTACTGATTCCGGGCGTGAGGAGTCTCATCGAATGATTGATGAGATGCGTTCCGCAATCTGCTGGATCTTCTCGCAGATGGGGGAGCGTCGCACGCGCGAATTCGTTGATTTGCTTTCGGAATTCACCACGTACATGTCGATTTGCCATCCCGGCCAGCCGCGTCCCACTGCTGAGCAAGTGCGGGGGGCGTTTGCCGAGCGGGATAAGCGCGTGGTGGAGCACATGGCGTCCAAACATGCTGAGGGCTGATCGGCAAGCATGATTGATGATGCTCGCAGCGAACATGCAGAATTGCGCGTAATATCTTACGGTGTAAGTAATCAAATAATGAAAACTATTAAGACATCATGAATCAATAAGTATCGATAACTCAATCAATCCACAAATCAAATAGTTAATAACCCAATAACCAACCAACACAAGGGGAAACCAATGTTTCGCATCATGAAATACCTCTCCAAAGCGGAGATCGGTCAGATGCTTATCGCCTTAGTGTCCATCGTCGGGCAAATCTGGTTCGACCTCGAACTGCCCGATTATATGTCAGACATCACCACCCTGGTCGAGACACCGGGCAGCGCAATGGCGGACATCTGGGTCGCCGGCGGCAAGATGCTGCTGGTCTCGCTCGGCTCGGTCTGCTGCGCCATCATCACCGGCTATATCGCGGCGCGCGTGGCCTCCAGCTTCGGCCAGCGCCTACGCTCGCTCGAATTTCGTAAGGTCGAATCCTTCGGCCCGGCCGAAATGAGCAAGTTCTCCACGGCCAGCCTCATCACCCGCTCCACCAACGACATCACGCAAATCCAGATGTTCATCACCATGGGTCTGCAGCTCATTGTCAAGTCGCCGATCATGGCCGTGTGGGCTGTCTGCAAGATTGCCGGCGAGGGCTTCGAATGGACGGTCGCCACGGCCATAGCGGTCGTGATTCTGCTGGTCGCTGTCGTGATCCTCATGGCACTGGTCATGCCGAAGTTCAAGGCCATGCAGAGGCTCACCGATAACATCAACCTCGTGGCCCGCGAGAATCTCACTGGTCTGCGGGTGGTGCGCGCCTACAACGCCGAGGACTACCAGGAGTCCAAATTCACCAAGGCCAACAAGGATCTGACCGATACGCAGCTGTTCACCAACCGCACCATGGCCATCATGATGCCGCTGATGAACACGGTGATGAACGGCCTTATGCTCGCCGTCTACTGGATTGGCGCCTACCTGATCGAGGCCGCCGAGCTTACCGACAAGCTCACCGTGTTCTCCAACATGGTGGTGTTCTCCAGCTACTCCGTGCAGGTGATTATGAGCTTCCTGCTGATGAGCATGGTATTCGTGCTTTGGCCGCGCGCCGACGTGTCCGCACAGCGCGTGATGGAAGTGTTGAACACCGAGCCGATTGTGAAAAACGGCACCAAGCGCGCGGCCGACATCGCAAAGACCGAGCAGACCGGCACCGTGGAATTCAGGAACGTGAGCTTTACCTACCCGGATTCGCGTGAGGCCATGCTGCAGGATATCAACTTCAAAGCCGAGAAGGGCCAGACCGTGGCGTTCATCGGCTCTACCGGCTCGGGCAAGTCGTCGCTGATTAATCTCGTGCCGCGCTTCTACGACGTGTCCGCCGGGCAAGTGCTCGTCGACGGTGTGGACGTGCGCGACTATGACATGGTCGCCCTACGCGACAAGATCGGCTACGTGCCGCAGCGCTCCGTATTGTTCAAGGGCACCGTGGCCGGCAATATCAGCTATGGCGACAAGCCCGGCGAGAACGACGCGGTCGAACTCGCGGATACCTCCACTCCCGCCGGCCGTAAGCGTGAGGCGCTTCAGCTGGCCGCCGATGCCGCCAACGACGGCAAGTTGACAGACGAACAGATGAGCCGTGTCAAGGCCGCTGCCGACGTGGCCCAGGCCAGCGAATTCGTCAACCGCATGGACGGCGGATTCGATTCGCCGATCGCACAAGGCGGCTCGAACGTGTCCGGTGGCCAGAAGCAGCGTCTGTCCATCGCCCGCGCCGTCTACCGTCATCCGGAAATCCTGATTTTCGATGACTCGTTCTCTGCGCTCGACTTCAAAACCGACCGTGCGGTGCGAGACGCGCTCGCCGAGGAAGCCAAGGATTCCACCAAGCTCATCGTGGCCCAGCGCATCGGCACGATCATGAACGCCGATCGCATCGTGGTGCTTGACGAGGGCAAGGTTGTGGGACAAGGCACACACAAGGAGTTGCTCGAGAACTGCGAAGTGTACCGACAGATTGCCGAATCCCAGCTGAGTGAATCGGAACTGACTGCGTAACTTAGATGGCTCCCGCTGACGGGAGCTGTCGAGCATAGCGAGACTGAGGGTGGTCTCTGAAGCCTCCTCTCAGTCACTTCGTGACAGCTCCCCTCCAGAGGGGAGCCAAGAGACAAAGGACTTAAGAAACAATGCCAAGAGGACCTATGGGCCGCGGAGGTGCGGTCGAAAAACCACAGGATTTCGGCAAAGTCATGGGCAAACTCGTCCGCTTTTGCCGCAAATACGTTCCTGCCATCATCATCGCGCTTGTGCTGGGCGCGGCTGGCACCATCTGCCAGATTATCGGCCCGGACAAGCTCAAGGACATGACCAATGAGATCACCAAAGGTCTGCCTGCGGTAGTGCACGGCAAGCCGGTGCTCAACTCGATCGACATGGGCGCGGTTGCTCGTATCGGCTGGCTGCTTGTGGTGCTGTATGTGGGCTACGCGTTGCTCAGCTACATTCAAAGCTGGATGATGGCCACCGTTACGCAGCGCACTGCACAGGAGTTGCGTGAGTCGATCAGCAAGAAGATCAACAAGCTGCCGCTCAGTTACTTCGACAAAGTCAGCTACGGCGACGTGCTTTCCCGCATCACCAACGATGTGGACGCTATCGGCCAGACGCTGGGCCAGTCGCTCGGATCGCTGATCACATCCGCGACGCTGTTCGTGGGCGCATTGGTCATGATGTTCTACAACAACTGGATCATGGCGCTGTGCGCAATCGGTTCAAGCATCATCGGCCTGATCATCATGATGGTCATTATGAAGGTCTCGCAAAAGTACTTCACCCGCCAGCAGGTCGCGTTGGGTGATGTGAACGGCCATGTGGAGGAGATGTACGCCGGTCACACCATCGTCAAGGCATACAACGGCGAGGCGGATTCTATTCGTCGGTTCGAGCGCTACAACGCGGATCTGTACGATTCCGGCTGGAAGTCGCAGTTCTTGTCTGGTCTGATGATGCCGCTGATGAACTTCGTCGGTAATTTCGGCTATGTGGTGGTGTGCGTGGTGGGTGCCGCGCTCGCCATGGACGGCCAGATCGAATTCGGCGTGATTGTGGCGTTCATGATGTATATCCGCCTGTTTACGCAGCCGCTCTCGCAGTTTGCGCAGGCGTTCCAGAACCTGCAGCGTTGCGCCGCCGCATCCGAACGCGTATTCGGATTCCTCGAAGAGTCGGAAATGGCTGACGAATCCGGCAAGCAGGCGCTGCTTGGCGCTCAAGGCCATGAGGTGCACGGCGATGTGGAATTCAGTCACGTGCGCTTTGAATATGAGGCCGGCAAGCCGATTATCAACGACTTCTCCGCTTCTGTCTCCTCCGGTCAGAAGGTTGCTATTGTGGGCCCGACCGGTGCCGGTAAGACCACTATGGTCAACCTGCTTATGCGCTTCTACGAGATTGCCGGTGGCTCGATCGCCATCGACGGCGTGGACACCAAGTCCGTGCCGCGCTGGAATGTGCACGACCAGTTCTCCATGGTGCTGCAGGATACCTGGATCTTTAATGGCACTGTGCGCGAGAACATCGCCTACTCCAAGCCGGGCGTTACGGATGAGCAGATCATCAGCGCATGCAAAGCTGTGGGATTGCACCACTACATCATGTCGCTGCCGAACGGCTACGACACCGTGCTCGACGAGAATTCTCCGCTGTCCGCCGGCCAGAAGCAGCTGCTCACCATTGCCCGCGCAATGGTGCAGGACGCACCGATTCTGATCCTCGATGAGGCCACATCTTCGGTTGATACCCGTACTGAAGAGTTGATTCAGAAGGCCATGGACGCGTTGACCGTGGACCGTACCTCCTTCGTGATTGCGCACCGCCTCTCCACGATTCGCGACGCCGACATGATTCTCGTCATGAATCACGGCGATGTGATCGAACGCGGCACGCATGAGGAGTTGCTGGCTGCTGGTGGCTTCTACGCTGATTTGTACAACAGCCAGTTCGCGTTGGCGGGCTGACGGCTGAACTATCGCATGAAAAAGCTGCCCGGAAAATCGGGAGACTGGGCAGCGGAGCGGTCGGCGGTGAGGATGGCGCATTCGAATGGAAAGTGTGCGCGCAGCTGGGCGGCCGGGGTGGTGAAGAGGGCGGTGGCAAGGCCGTCAGCTTGGGCGGTAGCCAAAGATGGCGGCGTAGCGGCAACCCATGTGGCGGCTACGCTGTTAACCGGCACACCGTCGATGGCGTTGAGCAGATGGTGGAGTTGATGGCCGGCGGCATCGGTCCAGTGTCGGCGGCTGGGGGAGCTTGCGCAGAACGCGCCTTGGCTGATCTCTGCCACACCGACGGCGTTAGCCGGGTCGGAGGGATCTTCAAGGGCGATGGTGATTGGTTCGCTCGTGTGCACCAGCAAATCGCCGCCGGCGTCGATGACATATCGGAGGTCGCTTTGGGCCACCCCCAGCCTTTCCGCAATCAGATCCACCAGATAGCCCTTGCCGCATGCGCCGAAGTCGAGTGCGACCGGGCCATGCGTAACCAACGTTGTGCCATGGTGCTCGATGGCGTGATCCCATGTGGCCCGCCCATGAATCGCACCTGTGTGTTCATCGGCATTGGGTTCGTTCACAGATGAATATGATTTGTCATATCCCAGCCGAATCAGATCTTCACCCACGCATGGGTCAATCGCCCCATTGGTAGCAGAAAACAAGTGGTCATACAGGTCAAATAGATTCAGCGTCCAGTCAGGAAAATCGAATGTGCCGCCGTGCGTGGCCACGCGCATCTGACCCACAATCGAGTCACCTTTAAATCGAGACAGTACGTTTTCGTAATCGGAAATGAGGTCTTCGATGTGCTGGTGCAGGTCACCGCCCAGCGCGCTCGCGGTATGCAACAGCAGGCCGGTTCCCAAGGCATTGGGGAATGCGGCGGTGTGCGGCAATTGCTCGGTTAGGCCTGTCATGCCTACTATCGTAGGGCGTGTGGCTGCGCGGCTGCAAGGCGCTGCGCTGTGCGGTGTATACTGAATCTTGACACTGTGTCAATGTTGATTCGGAGGGTATGAGAATGGACAATGCAACAGCGGTAAGTGCAACGAATGTGTCCGGTGGCTCGTTGCAATCGACTATCAAGGATTTGCCCATTGCCAAAGTGTGGGCCTTCGCGGTCGGCCAGTTCGGCTGGGCGCTGCTTTCCGGCATCATCTCCAACTGGCTCGTCTACTTCTACCAGCCCGATCAGGAGACCATCTCCCAAGGCCAGACCGTGTTCGTGCCGCAGGGTCTCGTGGTGCTTGGGCTAGTAACCGTGGTGGGAGGCATCACCGCATTCGCCCGATTCTTTGATGCTTTCGTGGACCCGGCCGTGGCCTCCCTGTCCGACCGCTGCGATTCCAAAGCCGGCCGCCGCATGCCCTTCCTGAAATTCGCGGCCCTGCCGCTCGCCGTGGTCACCGTACTCGTGTTCTGGAGTCCGATCAACGGCACCAGTTGGGTCAACGCGGCATTCCTGTTCGTCACTGTTATCGGCTACTACATTGCCCTCACATTCTACTGCACGCCGTACAACGCGCTCATCGCCGAGCTCGGTCACAATTCCAAGCAGCAGTTGACCATCTCCACCGCCATCTCCTTCACCTGGGTGGCCGGCACCGCCATCGCCTATGTGGCGCCGGTGATTTGGGGCGCATTCGTGCCGATGATGGGGCGCATCACCGCCATCCGCGTGACCTTTACCATCATGGCTGCCGTGGCGTTCGCCTGCATGCTTGTGCCGCCGCTGGCCATTCGCGAGAAGGACTACGTCAACTCGCAGCCCACCTCCGAATCGACCATTGAATCCCTGAAGCAGACCTTTTCCGACGGTGAATTCCGCAAGTTCGTATGCTCCGACGTGGTCTACTGGGTGGCCATCACCACGTTCCAGACCGGCCTGCCGTTCTTCGTGACCAGTCTGCTGAAACTGCCGGAAACCACCACGACCATCTACTTTGTACTCATGACCGGCGTCTCGGTGCTGTTCTATCTGCCGGTCAATATCCTGGCTAACCGTGTGGGCAAAAAGCGCTTGTTGCTTATCGCTTTTGTGATTTTCACCTGCGCGTTCGCCTTTGCCGGTGCACTCGGCTCCGGTGTACTCGCCTTCATGCCGGCCATGGCCCAGGGCCTGACGCTTTCAGTGGTGGGTGCGATTCCGATGGCTGCATTCGGCATCCTGCCGCAGGCCATCGTGGCGAATATCGCCGATGCCAGTTCCAAGACCACGGGCCAAGATCGTCAGGGCATGTTCTACGCGGCTCGTACTTTTGCCATGAAAATGGGGCAGTCCGTGGCCATGTTGCTGTTCACCGGAGTGTCCACCATCGGCATGGCATCCGGCGCGGGCTACCGTATCGCCGCCGTGTGCGCGGCTGTGCTGTGTGGATTGGGCGGCATTGTGTTCGCGTTCTATAACGAGAAGAAGGTGTTGCACATGCTGGGGGCATAGGCATAGTGCAGTTGCGGCTGGATTGGCTTGATTGATTCGACCAGCCAGCTGGCATACGTTTTTCAGACTATTTCGGCTCTTGTCTGGAAAATGTGCACTGCTGTGTGCTCAGTGTGCGTTCTTCCAGATTTTTGGGAAAATAGTCTGTCTGCCGACGCCCTGCCCGAATTGCGTTTGACTGCACCCCGTATTATATTTGTGCGAGTTGCTTTGCGGAGCAAAGTAACATCCAAGGGGCTGTAGCTCAGTTGGTAGAGCGCTTCGTTCGCATCGAAGAGGTCGCGGTTTCGACTACCGTCAGCTCCACGAGACCCTCTGCATTCATTCCACCGCAGAGGGTCTTTTCATTTTGAAAGTAGACCTCAAAAATGCAAAGCGCAGAAAAAACTCGTTGGTGAAGGGTCATTCTGCACTTCGAGGGGCTGATTTGGTGTTTGCTGGAGGTCTACCTCCGTTTCAAGGGGCTGGTCGTTAAGTAGACATGTCTCCAAAACGGCGAAATATCATTGATAGCAGGCCGTTCCTACTCACGTTTTGACGTTTGGGGAGCCCCTCGAAACGGAAGTAGATCTCCGGAACATGTGAAATCAACCCCTCGAAGTGCAGAATGCTCCTGATCCCACAGCAGATTGCTCTTTGGCTTGGGCAATACTGGGAGTATGACAAGCGCAGATGAGTTGAATGAACAGCGTGACGCTGAACAGAGCGTCGCACAAGTGTTTGAACGCAACGATGGGAATGATGGGATTGATGCCGGCGAACCTGCCGCTTCCCAAACTCGCGAGTCGGCTGTGACTATTCCTGCTGGCACTGTGGTACTCGCTGCGACCCCAATTGGCAACGTCGGCGACGCTTCTGCTCGTCTGGTGGCTTTTTTGGAACGTGCCGACATCGTAGCCGCAGAAGACACCCGCCGCCTGTTCGACCTGGCTCGCCGCCTCGGCGTCTATGTGAACGGTCGAGTCGTCGCCTACCACGATCACAACGAGCGAGACAAGGCCGACGGTTTGCTTGATCAGGTCGAAACCGGTGCGACCGTGCTCGTCGTTTCCGACGCCGGCATGCCCACCATCAACGATCCAGGCCTGGCCATTGTGCGCCGCGCCATTGAACGCGGCCTGCCCGTCACCTGCGCGCCTGGCCCCTCTGCCGTGCTTGACGCGCTTGCCCTTTCCGGCCTGCCCACCGATCGCTTCTGCTACGAGGGATTCCTGCCGCGCAAGCATGCCGAACGAGTGCAATATCTACGCACACTGTTGGGCGAACGCCGCACCATTGTGTTTTACGAGACGCCTCACCGCATCGCCGATTCGATGGATGATCTGCTTGACGCATTCGGCCCGAACCGCCCGATGGCGCTGTGTCGGGAGCTCACCAAGGATTATGAGCAAATCCGGCGAGGTCCAATCGGAGAGATTCGCCAGAGTGTGATTGACGATCCGCCGCGCGGCGAGATGGTATTGGTCATCGGCGGCGCTTCCAGTGAAGAGGCCGAGGCCGCCGCGCCCAGCACGTTGAGCGTGGAAGATATGGCCGTGCTGGCTATCGACCGTGCGTTGGAGGATGGCCTGCGTATCAAGGACGCCATCGCGCAAGTGGTGCAGGAGCATCCGTTGGCCGATGGTTCGCTGGCCAATCGCAAGCAAGTGTATGCGGCGGTGTTGGAGATTAAGGGGTAGGATCCGCGTATTTACATGATGCCGTTGGTTGGCGCTTGCGATTGACGTGGATAATTGACGGCATCTGTAATGATTGAGATTCCGCGGTAATTTGCCGGGGAATGAGACTTGCGGCAGCATTATTCCTCCTCCATCGATTCCAGTAGAACCGCCAGCGCCCGCTTCACTCCTGGTCCGCCCGCCTGCGAGATGAATTCCAACAATGCCGCATCCGCCCGAGGATTGGCAATAAGCCAGCGCCTGAGTTCGGGCGCATGCTGGGCGATATGCCACAGCACTTCGATTGGCGTATCCGGCGAACAGGCTACGGATGGGGTCAATGCGATTGGCGGCGATGGTGGGACATCATGATTGACAGCAGCGCTCGCGTGTGGGCTATGCGATTGAATATCAGAAGCGCGCGGTAGCCGCTGCGCTTGATGCAGACGGTCAAGTCGCCGGGAAGCGTGGCGGCCGGTTATGCGCATTGCCCTAAGGCCGGTTCGGACTCCCGTTGTAATGATTCGAAAAATATCCGTGCGCGACCGGCATGCTTATGATGCCGGTGCTCTTTGATGATTTGCAGGCATTCGCTGGCACGGAAACTGTATGCGGTCATCAAGCGGCATACCAACGTATTGATGGCGGACGGGTCCGGCGCATCGTCCATGCCCATCACCAGATCACAGGCTGTACGCTGCGGTGTGGTGACAGGAAGATTGCCCAGTCGAATAATGTGCTCTGGCGACGTGACCCGCCTGAATACGCGGATGCGGCGGCCTGCGGAAGTCGAACGAAAATGCGAAGTGGAAATCACGTCAATGGTTCTCGGAAAATCCGGACCGCCAAGCCATACCCAGGCGGCAGTCAGCGCGCACGCCACGGTTCCGAACGGGGCGACCGTGGAGACAATCATCGCGCGGCCATATAGTGTGCTGGCGTGTTCGTTCCAGTAGCCAGCGGATTCGTCGAACTTTCGTATGGTGCCGAATGTTTCCAGCCGGCTTAAGCTGAGCGGTCCGGGCAGATCTTTGGTGAACAGCACGGGCGGCACTGATGGGCTGACGGTGGTGTGCCGAGCGGTGCCGGCGTTGGCTATGGTGCTCGTCATCGAGCGATTTGGTGCATTCATGTGCCCGACCATACGCATAGTTTGCGCTCGGGCGCTACCGGATAGGCGAAAACGGTGGATAAGTGGATAATTCCGACTGCCGCGCCGAGATTGTGGACAATGCTGTGGGCGGTTTGTTGAGGGGCTGCGCAATGGTCGGTAATCCACATGTTTAGGCATGCTCTTTGTGCTGTGCATCGGCATTTCGATGGGCTTTCCGCGCGTTGCTTATGCGTGTGCCCGGCGTGTCCCCGCCGCGCCGGATAATCAAACATTATGAGTCATGTTTTGGTGAATGTTGCTTGGCCGTATGCTAACGGCCCCCGTCATATTGGTCATGTCGCAGGATTTGGTGTGCCCTCCGACGTTTACGCGCGTTACGAGCGCATGAAAGGCAATGATGTGCTCATGGTCTCCGGCACCGATGAGCACGGTACCCCGATTCTCGTTGAGGCGGAGAAGGAAGGTCTCACGGCCCAGGAGCTGGCCAACCGCTACAACCGTGTGATCGCCAAGGACCTGTGCGACCTCGGCCTGAGCTACGACCTGTTCACCCGCACCACCACCGGCAATCACGAGCACGTGGTGCAGGAGATGTTCAAGCAGTGCTTGGAGAACGGCTACATCT
>OATU01000516.1_pt1 | contig 33700 bp, 30 predicted proteins | sample 1516711 | NCBI WGS metagenome assembly OATU01 (sample SAMEA2579971, study PRJEB22360) | human gut metagenome | biome: human gut; feature: human-associated habitat; material: faeces | place: Denmark | collected 2008/2010 | reverse complement strand
TGGTTTCCCTTAAACCATGACCTCATCCTTATTAATTATTTATACTCCCCTTGAGAAGTCCCCGGATAGCTCCCCTATCCGGGGACAACTCTTTGTAATTTCGTTGTATCTGCTTCCCTATTTTCACTTCCCTATTTTTTTCAATTCTCCCTTGACTTCAACCGTAAAACATGGTATGTTTAATGGGTATTTTTAATAAGATTTTGATTTCACATATTTTTGTAAGTCATTATTCCTATGATGATTTACAAAAATATGTGATTTTTATTTTTATCGAAAATATAATATTATATTATGGAGGTATCTTTCATGAACAAAGGTACAGTAAAATGGTTTAACTCACAGAAGGGCTACGGCTTCATCACAAACGAAGAGAACGGAATGGATATTTTCGTTCATTTTTCCGGAATTGCCTCCAATGGCTTCAAGTCTCTGGAAGAAGGCCAGGCCGTTACATTTGACATTACAAACAGCCCAAGAGGCTTACAGGCAGTAAATGTTTGCGCTGCATAATAGAGATTGACCTGACAGGGACCGTTTTCCAAAAGGAAGCGGTCTCTTTTTTATACCTTGGTCGTTCCTATTTTCATATTACCGTTATCTTTTAGTTCTGCCAGACAGCACAAAGGCCCGCCGGAATACTCCGACAGGCCCTGCTTATATATATTGAAAATCCTATCCTAGCACATTTACTATCTTCACCGGATTCCTGTAATTCCAGTTGGACACGGTAATGCCTGTCCTCTCCGTTGAAGCATGTACGATCTGTCCGTTGCCAATATACATGGCTACGTGGTTAATACTTCTTCCGCTGCCGTAAAAAATCAAATCTCCCGGCTGCATCTGGTCAGCGCTAATGGCGATCCCCTGCTGGGCTTGTCCGCCGGAAGAACGGTTCATGGAAATTCCTGCTGAATTCTGCAGTACGTATCTGGTAAATCCGGAACAGTCCGTCCCTGTACGCGGGTCGCTGCCGCCGTACTTATATCTTCCGCCTACAAACTGCATGGCGTAATTCACCACCTGCTGGCGCTTATATGTATCTGAGGATTCAATGGCATCCTGCTGTACCTCTGCCATCTCACTTTCTCCTACCTGCTCCACGGTAGCATTACCGGATACAGGCAGAAATCCTTCGGATTCATTGACCCGGACCTTCATCCATCCGTTTCCCATATCCTCCAGGACTTCGTATGTATTCCCTGTTTTGGCTGTCATCAGTACTTCTTCACTGTCTTGGCTTTTGTTAATGTTGACGCTCTCTGCTGTAATGGTGGCAATGTATGTACCTGCTGTGAATCCAGGACCGATTGCAGCCAGGGAAGTAAATGGATTCATGACCATCAGCATCCCGCATACAGCTCCTGCCTTTAAAAGGCTGCCTAACATTTTTCTCATTGAAGAAACTCTCCCATCATGGTTTTATACTGAATGTAGCCGGAGTTTATTTATTACATAATTGTTACATTCATTACAAATGTATTATATCACAATTTTATCTCACGTCAACAATTTTAGACATATTTAATATTTCCTTCATTATTTTTAACATTTTATGTAGTAATTTTGAATTAAAAATGAATTTCCTCCCTGATACGGCTCCCCTCCCGGCCCAGATCACAAAAAAACCTGCTGTCTCAGGACAGCAGGCTTACAATCTTAACTGGTTTTCTGTAATTATATGGGGACGTCTTGATTCCCGTCTTTTCTGTGGATGCATGCACCACTTCCCCGTCTCCAATGTACAGGGCTACATGGTTGATGCCCCCGCCTCCGGCGTAAAACAGCAGGTCGCCCGGCTGCATCTGGTCCTCTGTCACAGACTTCCCGTATGAGGACTGTCCGGTGGACGAATGAGGAAGACTGATGGAAGCAGCCTTGCCCAGCACGTATCTGGTAAAGCCGGAGCAGTCCACTCCCTTATTGGGGTCCACACCGCCGTACTGGTAACGTCCGCCCACGAACTGAAGGGCATACTCCACTACCTGACGGCGCATCTTGGCATCCTCATCTACGGTTTCATGCGCTTTTTCCACAACCGTGGCATTACCGGAGGTCTTTATGTATCCTTCCCTTCCGCCGGTGCGGATCTTAACCCAGCCCTGTTCCGTTCTTCCCAGCACCTCATAAGTCTGGCCCCTCATAACCTGGCCCTGTCTGGCCGAACCTTCACTGGCACTTCTGTGTACGTCCACAGCAGGCGCCTCTATCTTCACTACATAGGAGGACCGGGTCTGGACCTCTGCCTGCTTTACAGCTGCCTGGCTGTCCATAGGGTTCACCACCCACAGTCCTGCACACAGGCATATAAGCCCTGATGCCTTTATGATTCCTTTCCCTAATCCCCTTATGCTCACGCTGATTCTCCTAACTTCCATCTATTTTCCTGAAAATGTAAATATTACGCAAATATTACGTTTATTAAAAACAGTATATTATTTATTCACATTTTTGTCAAGAAAAAGGAGCTGTTTTTTAACAGCTCCTGCCATGTGCTTCTTTCATATGTTTCTTTCATATGCTTTTGCCATATGCCTTGGTCATATGCTTTTGCCATATACTTCCGCCCCATCAGCCCAATATCTGCTTCTGATTATCTCCTGGGTCCCCTGAACATCCACACGGCCAGCATTACCAGCAGCACCGGCCATATATAGGACAGAATCCAGCCAGCCAGTCCCATGATGCCGAAGAACACAGTCATCACCAGGAATATGACCAGGAATACCACCAGCCCGGCAATGAGCCTGACATACCACTTGCCAAAGTCCACATAATGGACCTCCGGTTTTTTCCCCCTGAACGGTTCCCGTTCTTCCTGGCTGCTTCCTGCCGGCCCTGAACGGTAGGATGCTTCTGATTCAAAGGAATCAAATCCATCCGGCCTGTCCTCGGTGTCAAGGGCAGCGTCCACTATGGTCCTGGCAATGATTCTCGGACCTCCCAGGCTCTCTATGACCTCATCCTCTGTCTGTCCCTTGGCAGCCTCCTCCATAATATAGGAGTCATAATACCGCAAATTCTCCTGTATGACGGAATAGGGTACCCGTCCTTCCAGCTCACTTTTTAGTCCTTGCAAAAATTCTGTCCTGCTCATTACTCAACCCTTTCCTTAATCGTTCCCTCTCTGTAAGCAGCTACCAGCTCCTTCAAATCGGCTATCTGTCCTTTTAATTCTTTTCCTTTATCCGTATCAGCCACCATCACCCTGCTCTTTACTTTCTCCACCACGGATACCTTTGGCGTGCTCTCCTTCTTAGGGTCAAAGGGCCTGTGCTCTGCCAGAGCCAGGTGATGTGAATTATAAATCAAGGTATATCCCGCAATGCCCGTGGTGCTCTGGTATGCCTTCGATAGACCGCCGTCAATGATGAACAGCTTACCGCCCGCCTTCATGGGCTTCTCCCCATCCTTTAGCTTAACCGGCACATGGCCGTTGATAATGTGGGAGCCCTCCACGGGAAGCCCGAATTCCTCCAGCAGGCGGTTGCAGAATTCTTCCTTCAGGCTCAGCTGGTAGTAGGGGTTCATCACTTCCTTATATGTGGATTTATCCTCTACGAAATAATGTTCAAAGGTAGTCATCTTATCCTTGCCGAATACAGGGGATTTTGCCCCGCACCACAGATACCACATCATATCCATGGCCTGCTCCTTACCGGGCGTCCCCTCCGGCATGAAATAGGCATTCTGAACCTGCTGGTTAAAGAAGTCCATCAGCGCCTTCCCGCCATAGGATACCCCGTTCATGGTGATGGTATCGAAAGAACCGTCCTTTTTCATGGGAATACAGCCATGGTAAAGGAGGTTGGAATTATAACATTTATAAATGGCCCCATGGGAGTACAGGAATCTTATATGCTTATGTAGCAGTTCCCCATGCTTGAAGGAGGCCTGCAGGGTGCGCAGCAGCTCCTTCTCACCACGGCTCAGCTCCAGAGGATTCTTTGGGTCCACGGTCGGGAAATTCATGTCCAGCATGGGAAATGTTTTTCCTTCAATGACCACTGTACCCTTCTCAAAATCCACACCGGACAAAAGGACCCTGTTGTCCATCTCATACTCCGGATGGCGCTTAATCATGGCGCCCTCCACTTTAAACTGAATCACCGCAATGGCCTTGTGCATCTTGGCCGCCAGGCCGGGGTCCACTGCATCGTAAATGTTCTCGTCCAGAATTTTGGGCATGAACCGTGTGCAGGGGTCGTCCTGGTACACCTTGGCTGCAAACATGGAAAGGGGCCTTAGGTTGATGCCGTAACCATCCTCCAGCACATCAAAGCTGTTGTAACTGATGGCAATGCGCAGCACATTGCAGATGCAGGCCAGATTTCCTGTTGCTGCCCCCATCCATGAAATATCATGATTCCCCCACTGTATATCCACATCGTGGAAGCACATGAGCTCATTCATGATAATGTCCGCCCTTGGCCCCCTGTCGTAGATGTCGCCTATAATATGAAGGTTGTCAATGGTCAGGTTCTGAATCAGATGGCACAGGGCAATGATGAACTTGTCCGCCGTGTCATTCTCAATGATGGAGTGTATAATTTCGTTATAGTACAGTTTCTTGTTATCGTCGTTGTAGTCCACGTGAAGCAGCTCGTCAATGATGTAGGCAAATTCCTGCGGCATCTTCTTGCGGACTTTTGAGCGGGTGTACTTGGAGGACACCTCCTTGCAGCTTTGTACCAGGCGGTAGATGGTGATTTTCTGCCAATCCTCGGTGTAGTGCCCCTGTTTCATCATACGGGCCAGGTTCCGCTCCGGATAATAAATCAGGTTTGCCAGCTGTACCTGCTCCTCCTCGGGAATCAGGTGGCCGAAGGTCTCCTTGATTTTCTCCCGGGTAATGCCGGACGAAGAACGCAGCAGGTGTATAAACGCCTCATATTCCCCGTGCAAGTCGCTGAAAAAATATTCGGTTCCCTTGGGAAGACTGCAAATCGCTGTCAGATTGACAATTTCACTGGTGGCTTCCTTTACTGTGGGGTATTCTTTTGCCAGGAGCTTAAGATATGCCAAATCCCTCATCATCATATTCCCCCAATCCCAATTGCATTTTATTTAAAGTTATAGTAACATATTCTTAATGAAATGAAAAGTTTTTCCAACTGAACAAAGGTTTAAGATTATCTAAATTTTTTCTAAGGAGAAGAGATGCCAATGGAGGAATTATACGTATTTGGAACAGGAAACGCCCAGGCCACCCGCTGTTATAATACCTGTTTTGCCATAAAGGACGGGGATGAATATTTCATGGTGGATGCAGGAGGAGGAAACGGCATCCTGCGCATCCTGGAGGATATGGATGTGGACCTGTGCCATATCCACAACATTTTCGTCACCCATGAGCACACGGACCACATCATGGGTATTGTGTGGATGGTGCGCATGGTGGCTCCTGCCATGAAAAAAGGAAAGTATGAAGGCGAGCTGCAGATTTACTGCCACCAGGGACTGGTGGATACCATCTCCACCATCTGCCGCCTGACGATCCAGGGCAAGTTCTATAAGATGATTGGAAGCCGCATTTTCCTGGTGCCGGTGGAGGACGGCGAGACAGTCCATATCCTGGACTATGACGTCACCTTCTTTGATATACTGTCCACCAAGGCCAGGCAGTTCGGATTTACCACCACTCTGAAAAACGGCCGCCGGTTCACCTGCGCAGGCGATGAGCCGTACAACGCGGAGTGCCGCCCCTACGTGGAAGGCAGTGACTGGCTGCTTCACGAAGCCTTCTGCCTGTACCGCGACCGTGATATCTTCGAACCCTATGAAAAACACCACAGCACGGTAAAAGAGGCCTGCGAGCTGGCAAAGGAGCTCTCCATCCCCAACCTTGTGCTATGGCATACGGAGGACAAACACCTGTCGGAGCGCAAAGCCCTATATACGGCTGAGGGCAGGGAATACTATGACGGCAATCTGCTGGTGCCGGATGACGGGGAAATCATCCCGCTGTAAACGTGCGGTGTACGCCGCATTCGTGTACACAGGATTCGTGTACGGCGGATTTATCTACGGCGGATTACAGAGTTATGTTAAGAGATAGGAAATCACCACGGTTCTATATTGCCGTGGTGGTTTTTTACTTACATGGGCAAGAATAGTCGAGAAATCCTTTTTCCGGTTCTGTATAATGATAAACGTCGGAGGTGATACAGATGAAAGAACAGATAGAAGCAGTCCAAAGAATGCAGGATTATATAGAGAGCCACTGGCAGGAGTCCATTACTCTGGCTGATTTATCGAAGGCCTCCCATTTTTCTCCCTGGTATTCTGCCAGGCTGTTCAGGAAGCTGACCGGTCTTTCGCCGGCTGACTACATCCGGCGTTACAAACTGTCCCGGTCCGCCCTGCGGCTGCGGGACGAGGACTGCAAAGTCATTGATGTTGCTTTTGATTTGGGATTCGGAAGCGTGGACGGATACCAGAGGGCATTTCTCCGCGAATTCGGCTGTAATCCCCGTGAATACGCCGCTCATCCCGTTCCCCTGTATCTGATGACCCCCTACGGCGTAAAATACAGATTCACAGAAAAGGAGCCCATGAATATGGAACAAATTAAGAACGTATTTATTCAGGTCATTGAAAAACCAGCCCGCAAGGTCATCCTTAAGCGGGGCATCCAGGCGTATGATTACATGACCTACTGCAATGAAGCCGGCTGTGATGTGTGGGGACTTCTCACCAGCATCAAATCCATAAGCGGCGAACCGTTATGCCTCTGGCTTCCCGAACAATACCGCCCGGAGGGTACATCCCAATACGTTCAGGGCGTGGAAGTATCCTCAGACTACAGCGGTCCTGTGCCGGAGGGCTTTGATGTAATCCAGCTGCCGGCTGCCAGTTACCTCATGTTTCAGGGAGAGCCCTTCGAGGAAGAGGACTTCTGCCAGGCCATACAGATGGTTCAGACAGCCATGGAACGTTACGATCTGTCGGTCATCGGTCTGGCCCCTGACCCTGAAAATCCCAGAATTCAGCTGGAACCCATAGGGACCAGGGGATATATCGAAATGCTTCCGGTAAAACAGGCTGTATCCTCATCTCATTCACACCCGGCGCCGGATGTGAATCCTTAAGAAGCCTTAACCGCCCGCCGTCCTGAATCCGAATGGATGATAACGCTGACCCTTTTATAGACCAGGGCGGTGAGCAGGCTTACAATGGCGCCTTTCAGTATATTAAAGGGGCCTACAGCCAGGATTACGAATGTCCACACATTGCTGATAGCCGGGTTGATGGCCGCGCCTGCAGCAATGATGGTGTCCAGGGGCATGAAATGGGAATAGAACGGAAGCATAACAACCGCATTGAGTATCACAGCCACAATTGTCATGATTACAGTTCCCGCAGCCATTCCCATGACAGCCCCCTTTTTCGTCTTTTTAAGCCTGTAAATAATACCGGCCGGCAGCACAAGGGAGCATCCAAAGCAAAAATTGGCAAACTCCCCCACAAATCCCGTGCTGGTAGGCTTTAGTATCAGCTTCACCAGTATTTTCACCAGTTCCATGACAACGCCTGCCACAGGCCCCAGGGCAAAGGTACCCACAAGCACCGGCACCTCACTGATATCCATGCCGTAAAATGACGGCGCGATAAATGGAAGCGGCACCTCAAAAATCATAAGCACTGCCGCCAGGGCGCCGAACATGGCCATGACGGTTACATTCCTTACACTGAGTAAGTGATTCTGTTTCATTTCCCTATCCTCCTTGTTATGAGCACTTAGTGACCGTATTTTGGTCACTTACGTGCGATACATGACCCTTCACTTGGTGAGGTCTCCCACGAACCTAGTGAAGGGGCCCGTTATGAGCACTTGGTGTCCGTTTTCCGGTCACTTACGTGCGTATATGTGTCCTTCGGAATGCGTGCACTATAAAAGCCCCGGATACGCAAATAATCCGGGGCCTGTTCATCTACCACTTACACACCTTCTTCTCTCATCCAGACTATACTGTCGGGTCTGGAATCACACCAGATCAGCCGCCGTATATCCGGAGGTATCGCACGCACCCCCCGCCGTAGCGGGTCGCGGACTATTCCCGCCGGTAGGGAATCACACCCTGCCCCGAAGAACTTTATTTAATTATAGCTGAATCATAGCACATATGAGGGTGGTTGGCAATAGGCTGCGCCATAATTTCCCCATTTCCCCATTTCAAACCCAACGTTCTGACTCAGCGCTTCCAGACTACCACATCCTCCAGCTTTTTGCGCGGACGTGGCGGCGGCGATTCCTCCGGATACCCAAAGGCCACGGCTGCCACCAGCTCATCCCCGCAGTCCATCCATGCGCACAGCTCCTCATAGGCAAAGAATATGTCGCAGATCCACAGACTGCCGATTCCCATATCCGTTGCTTCCAAAAGCATATTCTCAATTGCCGCGCTGACAGACTGGATATTACAGAGCTCATAAATCCTGTCCTCGTCGTTGAGGGGAGAAAACATCCCCTTCCCCAGGGGATTCAGGACAAATATGACCACAGGCGCCTGTTCCATGATTTGTACCGTGTACTCCGCGCCTCCCAGGTGCCTGCTGCTGTCCGGCAGCATGGCTTTTCCTGCCTTCTCCCGCTGGATTCCGGCCTGAAACGCCCTCAGCATGTTTTCTTTTGCCTGTCCCTGAATGACCATAAATTTCCATGGCTGCCTGTTCTTTGCTGATGGTGCCTTTATCCCGCTTTCCACAATTTTACAGATAACCTCATGGGGTATTTCCTTGTCTGAGAACCTGCGTATACTTCTGCGCCTGTCTATTGCATCCATTTTCTGTCTCCTTCGTATTTTCCGGGCAGGCTAAACTCCTATGGCCATTATCCATCTGCGGCTGGTATCTCCATACCCGCGATTCTCCTGAATCCGCGATTCTCCTGTACCCGCTACTCTCCCAAAGCCATCCTGTAAATTTCCATCATCTCTTCCTTGCCCAGTTCCCGGATGCCCGGCAGGGTACGCTTTCCCATGTTGGTGCACTTGACAGCCATTTCTTCCAGGCGTTCTTCCTCCACACCCAGTTCTTTTAAGGAAGAGGGCATACCCAGGCTCTTATAGAAATCTTCTGTGGCCCGGATTCCTGCCAGGGCCGTGTTCATAGGGCAGTCAAAATCCATGTCTATGTTCCACACCTGGACCGCATAACGTGCGAAGCGGTTCACATCACTGGGGCACACAAACCTGGCCCAGGATGGCCACAGGGCTGCCAGACCTGCTCCGTGGGCAATGGATGGGTACATGCCGGAAAGCTCATGCTCCAGCTGGTGGACCTGCATGAAGAAATCCCTTCCAGCCCCTGTCAACCCGTTGTGGGAAAGGCTTCCTCCCCACATAAGAGCGGCTCTGGCTTCATAGTTATCCGGAGCTTTATCGGCAATCCTTCCTGCCTCCACCGTGGATTTTAACAATGCCTCGGCTATGCGGTCCGTCAGTTCCGTATCCCTGGTCTTGCTGAAATACCGCTCCAGGGTATGCATCATGATATCTACTGTTCCGCAGGCTGTCTGGTATTTGCTTACCGTGCAGGTCAGCTCCGGGTTGCAGATGGAAAACAGCGGGCGGTGGGTCACGCTGTTAAAGCCCCGCTTAAATCCATTTTCCTCATTTGTAATGACACAGGACGCGCTCATTTCACTGCCCGAGGCAGAAAGCGTAAGAATGACGCCCACCGGCAATGCCCTGGCAGGCACAGCCTCCTGGCGGAAATAGGTCCATACATCCACATCCGGGTTCCCTGCGCCGTCTGCTATACACTTGGATGAGTCAATCACGCTGCCTCCTCCAACAGCCAGCACCAGATCCACGCCCTCCTTCAGGCACAGTTCGATGCCCTCCTTGGCCTTAGACAGAGTGGGATTGGCCTGTACGCCCCCCAGCGTCACATACTGTATTCCCTCTGCCTCAAGAGAGCCTGTAACTGCGTCCAGAAGTCCGGACTTCTTAGCGCTGGACCCGCCGAAATGCACCAGCACCTTCTTAAATCCGTATTCCTTGACAATCTTTCCTACCTGCTGATGGGTATTCTTTCCAAATATCATCCTGGTTGGTGTAAAAAACTCAAAATTTTCCATTATGTAATCCTCCTTCATGCCGCTTTCACCGCTGTCTCCATTATACATAAATCAGGGCGCTTTTTCCACTTAAATCTGCTGCCTGTTCAGCCCTGCGCCAGTTTGTCCTTATACCCGCTTTCCCATTTCCCCACTCTCCTCCCCGCCTGAAATACCAGACTCCTGCCAGAGCCCCATGAAAGGAAGGGAATGCCTGTTTCACCCCACCCGCCCCCCATTAAAACCAGGCACACCCCATACAATCCAACAGGAAATTAATACGCCGCGCATTCCCCGGATCGCAAAAAAAGGCCGCAGACGAAGCATCGCTGCGGCCTGAAAATCCATTCTTCACTGCAAGGCAAAGCCTGCCGGGGAAATGCTCTGATTCCATCAGCCTGGTACTTGTGATGCCATGTTGCTGATGGAGAGCCGGATATGTAAATACCGGCATCAGGACAGATTATCGCGAAATGTTCTCACCATCTGTTCCTGCCAGGCCCCTCCGTATTCCCCCATAACCAGCCTTTTTAGCGCCTCGGCCGGGAACCGGCGCCAGGACATCTCCTCATGCTTTACCAGGATGGGATAGTAATATACCCCGTTGTCCCCCGCTGCCTCACAGTCCCCCGGCGCATCCCCCACCATGAGCACATGGTCCGGGCAATACCCCTTTTTCAGAAGAGCATTGATACAGGCGGACTTTGACCCGGAGTCCTGGGACAGGACCACGTCCACATATTCCATCAGGCCCTGTCTCTGCCATTCTTCCTCCACCGCTTTTTTGTTGGCAGAGGATACCACTGCCACGTCCGCTGTCTCATGGGCCGCCTTAAGGGCCTCACGCACACCGTCAAAGGCGCATTTGGCTTCTTCCGGCATGGCCCCGATTTTCCGGTTTACTTCCTCAGACCATTCCAGTGCCTGTCGGAATATCTCCTTTCCGGTCCGTTCCCACTGGGCCTTTACCGCCTGGTTTGACAACTCCGGCGCTTCCCCTGTCCATCGGACAAAGGCATCCACATCCGGCACTGCTTTATATGTCCGGTCAATTTCTGCCAGAATCATGGCCAGGCCCTTAAAGCGGTTGATTCCCCTGGTCATGGTGTAAAGATTGATCTCATCCCAGCGCCTGCGTATCTTCTGCTCCCATTGTGAAAGCCCCCAGACCGGAATCAGACAGGGCCCGAAACAGGTTATATGTTTTGAGTCCATGGTATCCATGGCACAGCCATCTGAATCGACGCAGATCAGATATTCCTTTTGCTTCCTGTATCCCTCTAATATGTCCGGCATCCGAAGCTCTCCTCTCCTTTACGCCACTGCATATTACCGGAACTGGTACCAGTAGTCCTGTACATCCTGCAGATTTTTATAGACGAAGTCATAATTAATCATCCAAAGCTTCATATCCTCCAAGGGGATATTGCCTTCTGCCGGGGTTGTCTCCGGGCGTACCGGCCATCCTCCGATGGTGTTGAATGGTTTGATACCATTTCCGTTTCCATCTTCGCCGCCTAACAGATAGCGAATCAGCAGCTTGGCTCCGTTTGGATGAGGCGCCTCGTTTACCACTGCCACAAAGTTCATGAAGGCCACGCCGGAAACAGGCTCCATCTTAAGGGGCTCGGATTCGATATTCCACCCCTTGTCAGCCCGCTCCCGGTACTTGGAGGACGGTGTGTAGCCAATGAGCTTTGACTCCTTGCCCTCTCCCACAGACTGGATGACCTCGTTGTTTGAGTCAAAGATGACCGGATCATTTTCCAGCACCCGCTTCATCCAGGCATGGGCTGCCATGGGCTCGTCGTCCGCCAGTACAATATCCTCGCCGTAGCACGCCTTATAGGCTTCCGCCATCTCGTCCGCATGCTCCACCATAGTGGTGAACAGGGCCATGTAGCTCACTGTGCCGATTGGGTTCTGGAGCACGAAGCTTCCATTCCATTCCGGCTTTGTCACATCCCACCAGTTGGTGATGGGGGTTTCCGTATAGATGCCGGTATTGTAGAACCACCAGTCAGTCTCAAAGTACAAAGGCGTCATATCCTTTAAATATTCCTGGTTCACATTCTTGTAAATGGATTCAGGCTGGTAATTGTGCAGGATTCCCTTGTTAAAGAAATTAATCATGTAATCCCCTGTCTGTTCCTTGGAATGGATTACGTCAGCTGTGCGTATACCCGAGTTGTACTCTGTGCTCAGTTTGGTGGACATGTCATTGGCATTGATGTCATATACCTCCAGGGTCATGCCGGGATAATCCTCCTCAAAGCTGGCCTTTACCTTAGCCATACGGCTGGAAATGGAATAAATGACTACCTTCCCGCCCTCCTCGTCCAGTGCCTTCTTATACAGTTCATCTGAGGATTCATCCTCATACAGTCCCGCGTCCACGGCCCACTGCTCCTCCGGGGCAGACGCTGCATTTCCTCCTGCTGCATTTTCCCCTGCCGCATTCTCCCCTGCCTTGTCTCCAGCCGCCTCCTTCTGCGTCTCTCCTACTCCCGGCTGCTCCCCGGCCTTGCCCTCATCTGCTGCCTTGGCAGCTGTTGTGTTCCCGGATGCAGCCTTTGTGTCCTCAATCTTTTCGCAGCCCGTAAGCGCAGATGCAGCCATCACGCCTGCCAAAGCCAGTGCCAATAAACGTTTTCCTCTTCTCCTCATGATTTCTTCTCCTTTATCATTTAATTGAATTTTGTTGGTCCTGCTGTGCGTCCATGACAGCCAGCTTTGCCAGCCTGCCGCTGTCCTTGCAAAACACGTTCATCTTATCCGGATTAATCCGCAGCCACACCTTTTGATCCGGACTGTACTGCTTAAGTCCGTTCTGCTTGGACAGGATTCGTTCCCCGCCCACCTCCAGGTAAATGGTTGTCTCTGAACCGGCCGGCATCACAGAGTATACTTCCGCCTCTATGCTCCCCTCTGCGGGTCCGTCCAGTATCTCCACCAACTCCGGTCTCACCCCGACCACTGCCTCAAAGCTTCCGTCACCCGGGGCTTCCCCGGTAAAGGACTTCCTGTCATAAGACGCGGTTCCCAAAACGGATTCCACGGTCATGGTATCTCCCGCCACCCTGGCCTTTCCCGGAAGGAAATTCACCTTTGGATTGCCGATAAAGTCAGCCACACGCAGGGAGGCAGGATTCTGGTACAGCTCCATGGGCGGCGCCACCTGCTCCAGCACACCCTCAAAGAAAATGGCTATTTTGGTAGACATGGTCAGGGCCTCCGTCTGGTCATGGGTCACATAGATAATGGTGGTGCCTAACTCCTGATGGAGCCGTTTAATTTCACTTCTCATCTCGATTCTCAGCTTGGCGTCCAGATTGGACAGCGGCTCGTCCAAAAGCAGCACCTCCGGCTCCGACACAATGGCTCTGGCTATGGCCACGCGCTGCTGCTGTCCGCCTGACAGTTCCGACGGATACCGGTCAATGAACGCCTCAATCCTCATGCGTTTTAAGGCATTTTCCACCTTCCTTCGTATCTCCTCCTTGGGCACCTTTGCCACTTCCAGGCCAAAGGCCACATTGTCAAATACCGTCATATGGGGCCAAAGGGCATACGACTGGAATACCAGGTTAAGATGGCGTTTTCCCGGTTCCTCATAAAACTTTTCAGGCGCATTGACAATCTCCCTGTCCCCCATGTACATATACCCTTCCTGGGGTTTCTCCAGGCCTGCCACCACGCGCAGGGTGGTTGTCTTTCCACAGCCGGACGGCCCCAGCAGTGTCATAAACTCCCCGTCCTCAATCACCAGGTTGATGTCCTTTAACACATGGTTCCTGCCGTAATATTTATTGATTCCTCTTAATTCAATTCTGCTCATCTTTCATATCCTCCCGCATTAAAAGCCCTTGGTGATGTCCGCGTCCGTAAAGGTATTGGCAAACCAGTAGACGAAGAATACCAGCACAAACATAACGATGGTCACTGCACTGGACAGCTGAATCAGATTTTCCGCCAAATAGGCGTACGCCATATAGGGCAGCGTCTGCTGGCTGGGCGTCATGAGTATAACTATCAGGTCCAGTTCCTTCATGATGCTGATAAACACCAGCATGAATCCGCTTATCATACCGCCCTTTGACAGAGGGAACACAATCTTAAAGAACCTGCGCAGGAATCCCGCGTTTTCCACCTGGGCGGCTTCCTCTAACTCCGTACTGATCTGGAGCATATTGGATGTTCCCGCCCTGGAGGCAAAGGGCATGTTCTTCACCACAGCGATAAGCACCAGCAGGGCAAAGGAGCCGTACAGGGACGGTACCAGGGTGATGCGGTAGCCGAACATTTCTATTTTCTTAGCCGTTGCAAAGAGAGCCAGGTACATGGCGCCAAAGGCAATGGATGGAATCAGGTAAGGTATAAATACCAGCTGCTCCACCAGTTTTCCTGAGAACAGCTTGCGTCCCCTGGAATTGATATAGCCAATCAGCTGTCCGAACACGGTTGCAAACAGGGAGGTAAGCACCACCAGCTTGATGGTGTTGACCACATATTTCATGAACTGCGGATTCTTAAATATACCCGGCTCACCCTGGTCAATGGTGGGCACGGAACCTCCGGTCCAGTAATGAAGGGTGAAATTGCTGAGGCTGTAGTTGCCCGGCTCCAGCATAAAGGACTGGTACAGCAGAATGACCACCGGAAACACAACGGCCACTGCGATGAAGGCAATGAGAATCCCCACGATAACCGGCCTCCATTTGCCCAGGCGTATGGGATTGCTCCTGCTGCCCTTTCCTCCTATGGTACTGAAGGATTTTCTGGAACCAATGGCCTTCTGGTTTAAGAACACGCTGAAGGAGGCAATGGCTATGAGAATCAGAGATATGGCAAACGCCACCCGGTTCTGCCCGTTCTGTATGGAGTTGTACATGGTGGTGGATACGGTGTAGTATCCGATTTTAAGCCCTAAAACCGACGGAACGCCGAAGGTGCCCATTGCCTTTGAAAAGGTCATGATAACCGCGGACAGAATAGCCGGCATCACCAGCGGGAATGTAATCTTTGTAAGTATCCTGGCCTTGCTGGCTCCCAGGATTTCCCCCATCTCTTCCAGCTCCGAGTTGATGGAGCTGAGGGCCGAGGACACCAGCAGGTAGGCATAGGCATAATAGTGGATGACTAACACCACGATAATGGCAAACGGCCCGTAGGCCAGCCAGTCCGGTGTCTGAATCCCCAAAAATCCCAGAAGGCCCTGGGCGCCGCCCACGCGTTCATTCTTGAATATGGTCAGCCATGCCATGGACTTGCACCAGGATGGTATCATATAGGGAATGATGAGGGCCAGGGAAAAGAATTTCTTATATGGCAGGTCGCTGCGGACCATGAGCCATGCCAGCAGTGAGCCCAGGGTAATTCCAAACGCAGCCGTGCACACGGATATCAATAAGGAATTCTTAAGGGGCGTCCACAGCATTTTCTGGGAAATGCTGCTGGTCAGAACCCGTTTCCAGTAATAGAGGGTAAACATCCCCTCCCTTCCCCCGTCCACCCTGGCCGCGTCTGCGCCTGCCAGGGTAAGCGTCTGTATAATCATCTGTCCCAGAGGAATCAGAATCAGATAAACCATGAATATCACGGAAATCACCACCATGATATTGTATGGATTCTTTACAATGCTTCCTGCCTGATTCATAAGACGGCGTTTCCTGGAAAATTCCCGGACGCCGCCTTTTGTTCCGGCCTTTGTATCTGTCTGCATACTGCCTGCTCCTTTCTGTTGCCTGCATACTCTCTTCTGTCAGCCCTTCATTTTATCCCTTGTTTATCCCTTGTCTATCCCTTGCAGGAACGGCGCTCCACCAGCCTCGGTTCCAGCTTCACAGAAGCCTTTCCCCCCACAGGCGCGCCCTCCTCCACCATTCCCAGCAGCAGCTCCACGGCGGTCTCCATCTGTTCCTCATGGGAAACTGCCACCGTTGTAAGCTCGATGTAGGGCAATTCCTCGGTTATGTTGTCAAACCCAATGAGTGAAAAATCCTCAGGTATGCGGATTCCATTTTCCCGGCATGCCTTGACAATCCCGTTGGCCGTGGCATCGCTGGCAGCCACGATTCCGTCCGGCATGGCCAGTCCGCTTTGAAGGAAATGCTTGAAGTGGTTATATCCCCTTTCAAAGCTGGTCCGAAAATCCAGATTGCACTCGTATACCTGGGCCGGAATCCGCTTTGCCCTGGCTGTCTCCAGAAAACTGGCGGCCCTGTAGCGGTGGGCCAGGCGTTCGGGCTTGAACCCCACAAACAGCAGGTTCCTGCACCCTTTGGATATGAGATACTCGGCGGCGATTCTGCCCGCCTGCTCCTCGTCGGCGCAGACATAGGGAATCCCGCACTGGCCCGTAAGCTCGTTAAGGGCTACCATGGGTACATTATGAATAAACTCAGCCATGCTCTCCGTGCTCCTGGGACCAATGGGAAATATCAGGATTCCCTCCACCTGGTGCTCTGCCAGAAGCTTCAGATAATCCCTCTCTGCCTTCAGCTCCCGGAAGCTGTTGCATAATAATACCTGATACCCTCTTTTGTGGGCAGCATCCGAGGCCTTCACCATGAGTTCGGAATAAAAAGGGCTCATGATATCCGGCATGATGATGCCTATGGTCTGAGTCCTGCGCTTCACAAGACTCCGGGCCAGGCCGTTGGGCGTGTAGGAGAGCCGTTCGCATACCCGTAATATCCGGCTGCGGTTTTCCTCGCTGATACCATCCATCCCGTTTAACGCCCTGGATACAGAGGCGATGGATACCCCTGCCTCCCTGGCAATATCTTTGATTGTCACTTGTTTCATAATAGGCCTTCTCCCCATTTCTCCGTTTTAAAGAATGGTTTTCGTAAACGTTTACGCTTAAAAATATTATACCATCAGCCAGGTTTTCCCGCCATTTCCAGAACCAACAAAATGCACAGGTACCCCTATGCATTTTGCATAATAATTTAGGCATTTTTTCGTAAATTTTACGGCCGTATACGTTTACGGCCAAAAGAAGGAAGTTTTTCTTTTGTACAAATTGCCCCTCCCCCTTCATTCATGCATAAAACAGCACGGACAGACATAAGATTACTCCAGGACCCATATTTCCCAAAAGGGTGTCAGGAGGCGGTTATATCATGAGATTCTTCCGAATGCTCCGGGAGCATTTACATATCAGTACAAAGACAGTGATTTACGGGGAAATGATGGTGCTGAGCCTGCTGTGTCTCAGCATCTTCCTGTTTAAAACAGACCCGGGCCAGGCAGTCATGAGCCAGGCCTCCAGGCTGGCCGGATACATGAATCCCCTGGAAAACATAGACGGAGCAGACCCGGACAAGACAGGGACAGACAAAAAAGAAGCTAAAAATAAGGATTATATCAAATGGGTGGACTTCGGCGTCACTTCGGAGGCCATGAACCAGGCATTCCGCCTTGACGTGGACACCTGCCAGGCTGACGTTCATCTGAACTGGGTGGATTTGCTGGCCTATCTGGGAACCCGTTACGGCGGGGATTTTTCCAAATATAAGCCGGAACACATGACCGCTGTGGCAGAAAAACTGAAAAATGGTGAAACCACCATAGAAGAACTGACAAAAGACATGAAATATTACTCTTATTACCGCCAGGCCTACGGAGCTGTATTAGACGGCATGGTAGGGCAGTTTGAGGCAGAGATACCGGCAGGCGAAGCCCCGGCCGCTTATCTGCCTTCCGGAGTGGCAGGAGGCGCCCCCGGAGACCCCGCCACGGTCTGGGTGACCAAATACGGGCTCAAGGCATTTTCTCCCATTGCCAAGGGCTTTCCCTACAGCGATTTTGACGACTTTGGCGTGGCCCGCAGCTATGGCTTCAAGCGCCAGCACCTGGGCCACGACATGATGGGCCAGGTGGGAACTCCGGTGGTTGCCGTGGAATCCGGCTATGTGGAAGCCCTGGGCTGGAACCAGTATGGCGGCTGGGAATACGCAGCTTTGACCACAAGCGGTACTACTATTACGCCCATCTGCGCAAGAATTACCCCTACCAGTCAGGCCTGGAGGTGGGAAGCGTGGTGCAGGCCGGGGACGTCATAGGCTATCTGGGGCGCACCGGTTACAGCCGCACCGAGAACACCAACAACATCGACGACCCCCATCTCCACTTTGGCCTGGAACTCATATTTGATGAGTCCCAAAAGGACAGCAACAATGAAATCTGGGTCAGCTGTTATGAACTGGTAAAATTCCTGAATCTGAACCGCTGTGAGGCGGTAAAGGTGGAGGGCACAAAGGAGTGGAAACGGTTATACGGCATCAAGGACCCGCTGGTTCCGGTGCAGCCCGCCACACCGTCCCAGGCCGGACCTGCGGCAGAATCCCAGGCAGAGCCCCTGGCAAAATCCCAGGCCGGACCCCAGACAGAATCCCAGGCCGGACCCCGGACAGACCCCCAGGCCGGATCCCAGGCGGAATCATAGGTTCATTCCGCCAAAAGGCGCCTCCTCCTTTTCTTACCCTCTCACCCGCGGCTGTCCTTCTCGCCCACCCCAGCCACACCTCCGTTCTTTAAGAACTCCGAGGGTGTCACATTGGTGTATTTCTTGAATACACCGCAGAAATGTTTATACTCGCTGAATCCCAGCTCGTCGGATATCTCATAGATCCGCATGGTGCCCTGGCTCAGCATATTCAGGGCCTTCTTAATCCGGTACTGGTTCAGCAGGTCCACAAAGGTGGTGTTAAGCCCGGCCTTCAGCTTCCTGCTGAGATAGCTGGTGCTGACCCCCAGGCTTTCCGCCACCTGGTTGATGCTCACCTTTTCCTTGTAATGCTGCTTCACGAACTCATAGGTTCTCTTTACGTAGGGATCCATGCTGTTCTTTGCGCTGTCAAATATCTTCCATTCATCATAGACTGTCAGTAGCCTGTCCTGGGATATCTTCTCGATTTTCTCATACTTGCTGGCGTAAGCTATCTGCTGACGGATTTTGTCCAGAGACTCCTTCAGCTCATCCTCGTCCACAGGCTTTAGCAGATAGTCCGTGACACCCATATGGATGGCCTGCCGGGCCAGCTCAAACTCCGAATAGCTGGTCAGCACCAGGCTGTAAAACTGCTGGTCCTTGATGGCTGTCTCTATCATCTTAAGCCCGTTCATCTTAGGCATTTTTATGTCGGTCAGCACAATATCCGGCTGCTCCCTCCGTATGGTCTCCAGCCCCTCTGCCCCGTCCTTGGCCGTGCCCACAATAATACAGCCCATGTCCAGCCAGTTTAAGGCAAAGGTAAGACCCTTTCTGATGATCTCCTCATCCTCCACAATCACTACTTTTAATAACATGACAGAATCCCCCCATCCTTACACCGGGAGTGCGCCGTCCCCTGTGCCTTACTCTTCGCAGGGCACCCGGAGCGTCACCACTGTCCCCTTTTCCATTTCACTGTCAATTCCCACTCCATACCCGCTTCCATAGACCAGACGTATCCTCTTATGGACATTGTAGATGCCGATATGGTCTGTCTGGTTCTGTCCCTGGTCCAGATTGGCCTTCAGCCTCTCCAGAAGCTCTGTGCTGATTCCCACTCCGTCGTCCGATATGATAACGGAGAGAACCTCATTTTGTATCCTGGTGCTGATACGGATCTCCAGGCAGTCACGGTCCTCACCAAAACCATATTTGATGGAATTCTCCACAATGGGCTGCAGGGCCATCCTTGGTATGGACGCATTCCTGCTGCCCTCCTCCAGGTCAATGCTGTATCTTAACCGGTCGCCATACCGGTAGAGCATAACCTGCAGATACCGGCTGATGAAATCCATCTCCTCCTTCACCGTCACCACATCCTTGCCGTTCTGGATGCTGTAGCGCAGCATTCTGGACAGGCTGACCAGCATCTTCTCCGCCTCTCCCGGCCCGAACTTTATCATATACCGGATAGATTCCAGGGTATTGAAGAGAAAATGCGGGTTAAACTGTGATTCCAGAATCTGGACCGTGGCCAGCATGTTCTCCTTTGCCAGTTCCTGATGCCTGGCCAGCAGATGGCGTATGCTGCCTATCATGGTGTTGAAGGAATGGCCGATGCGCTCAAACTCATCACCCGAGGTGATTTCCAGGGACACATCCAAATCCCCCTTCTCCACCTGGTCCAGGGCGCCTATGAGATCGTAAATGATTTCCGTCTTTTTGTCCGCCACCTTGCCTGCGCTCCTGTAAATGGCCAGGGTCACTGCCAGGGCCAGAAATCCCACCAGCACCAGGGACATAAGGCACAGCTGGACAAAGGATGTACAGTCGTATATGACCTGTACGGACGCCTCCTCATCCAGCACGGACACGCTGTCCGTGTAATACCATCTGTTCTCCAGATGCACCATGCTGCCGCCGTCGCGGAATTCCTCCACCAGCTTGCCCCGGTCGTTCTGGAACCTGGACACCCCGTCGGTAAACAGCCGGTTGAACTTGTTAATCAGCAGTACGGGCTGTTCCATATTTCCCAGCCGTTCCTTAAACGCATCTGCTTTCAGCACAAAGCCGCTGTATCCCTGGAGCCTTCCGTCCTTTACCACGGTCTGGAACATGAGCCATGCAGGAAGGGCCCTTCCGTCTATCACCGTATTGTCATAGATAAAGATACAGTCATTTTTGCTGTCATTCTGGTCCGTTGTGTTCCAGGGCAGATAATTTCCTATGTACTGTATGACATTGGACTGGCTGTTGGTGGAAAAAACCAGATTCCTGTCCCGGTCAAACAGGTAATAGTCACCCCTGTAAACCTGCCCGTTAAGGAACCGGTAAATCTCCGACACTGCCTCTGTCTTATAGGAAGGCAGCCCCTTAAACTGTTCCACGTCCAGCTCCCCTGCCATCCTTTTATTTTCGTCCACATAGCTGTCTATAACGCCCTCAAACTCCCCGGAAAAGTGCTCCAGCATGGTCCTGCTCTTCCGGATGATCTGCTGGGACCCCACTGCTGTAAACACCAGAAGCAGGACCACCAGCGATATAAAGCAAGGTGCAAGCGCATGGAAAATCAAACTTTTCCGGATTTCGTCCCTGAAACATGTTTGTTTTCGCTTCTCCATACGCCTGCACCTTTTACCATTTTTAATATTAACACACTGCACATTACTGCAGTTTTCAGTTTATCATACGGCAGTTACATTGTCACGTCCTTATTGCCCGACACCTTGAAGAAGATGAGCAGGGATACCACGGTGGTAACGGTGAGGATGGTTGCCAGGGCAGCGGCTGTTCCGTAGCTGGCCCGGATGACCTCATTGTATATGGCCACCGACATGGTCCTTGTGTTGGCCGTATAGAGCATGACGGAAGAACTCAGTTCATTAATCAGGGTAATCCAGCTTAATATGGCGCCGGACGCAACACCCGGAAGCATCATTTTCGCCGTCACCTTCACAAAGGACATGGATGGTGAATCGCCCAGGCTGATGGCGGCCTCCTCCATGCTGGGACTGATCTGGTAAAGAATGGCGGAGCTGGAACGCAGCGTGTATGCCTGCCTCCGGATGACCAGGGATATGACCATAATGATGGCGGAACCGGCCAGCATCATAGGAGGATGGTTAAATGCAATCAGTAACGTAATACCAAGGACGGAACCCGGTACAATGTACGGGAACATGGCAATGGTGTCAATGGCGTTGGTCAGCCAGCTCTTGCGCCTCACTGCCAGGTACGCGATGAGCATGCCCAGGACCACGATAATCACAATAGCTGCCAGGCAGTAAAGATATGTATTCTTGATGGACTGGATGGCTGTGGAGAACACCTTGCGGTAGCTTTCCAGGGAAAATCCATCCACAAACACCTGCATCTTGGTGGCGCGGAAGGAGGTGTAAACAACCATGCACTGGGGTATGATGGAGGTGGCTGCCAGCAGATAGATAAACAGGTGAATGAAAAAGCCTTTGATTCCATGGACCTCCTTGGGCTGAATCGGCCTCATGGAGCTCATGGTAAAGGACTTGGTATTCACATACCATTTCTGCAGCAGGAACACAGTTGCGGTGACTACCACCATAATGGTCGCCATACATGCCGCAAAGTTGGCGGAACCGCCTGTCTCTCCCACGAACTCGGAGTATACCAGGGTGGGCATAACACGGTATCCCTCGCCAATCAGGGCCGGGGTGCCAAAGTCTGCCATACAGTTCATGAACACCAGCAGGGCTGCCGCTATCAGGGTAGGGGTGACCAGGGGCATGATTACGGTAAAGACCTTTTTCAGGCCTCCGCATCCCAGGCTTTCCGCCGCCTCAGACAGGGCCACATCTATCTTTTTGAGGGCTCCCGATACATACATGTAGATAAACGGATACAGCTTAAGGGCAAATACCAGCAGCATTCCTCCAAAGCCGTAAATAGACGGCATGTGGATTCCCAGGCCCTTTAAGAACTGGGTCACGGTTCCGCTTCTTCCCAGAAGCAGGATCCAGGAGTAGGCGCCGATAAAGTTGGGACTCATCATGGAGATGATGAACAGGATTTCCAGCAGGCCTTTTCCTTTTATCTTATAAAACGACATGAAATAGGCCAGAGGCACCCCCAGTATAATGGCTACCACGGTCACGCTGAAGGTCAGCTTAAACGAGTTGAGCAGTGCGCTTTTATAATACTTCTTTGAAAAGAACCTGGCATAGTTGTCAATGGTCCAGACTCCTGTCTCCGTGTCCTTGAAACCGCTTAAGAAAAGGCTGATGAGCGGATAGAGAAGGAACAGGGCAAACAGGGCAATGATGACCACTGTCACAATCGTCCAGAAGTCCCACCTGATTTTCTTATTCGTCATATCTCTTCACATCCTTTATCAGACTCTGTTCCATGTCCTGGGTGAACACGTTGATTTTATTAGGGTTCGGTCTAAGGCGTATCTTTTCTCCCACTGAGAATATGCGGTCCACATGGCCTAAATCCTGGGAGTACTCAATGCTTGGCTGGTCCTCCAGCACCATGCCGTCCCCGAAGCGCAGGAAATAGTTGGTGTATTTGCCCAGGAAGGTCCTGCTGATGATTTCGCATTCCATGCCTTCCGGATTCAGCGAGAATTCCTCAGGGCGGACCGATACCACGACCTTCTGGCCCTCTGTCACCGTGTCCACAAGGTTTGCCATCTCCACATGGTATCCGCCCTCAAACACAACGGACGGCACGCTCCCCTGCTTTCTTATGGTTCCGAAAAAGAGATTGGAATGGCCGATAAAGGTGGATACAAATGCATTGTAGGGCCTTGCATAGATGTCCTGGGGGCTTCCAATCTGCTGGATAATCCCCAGCTTCATGACCGCAATCCTGTCTGATATGGCAAGGGCTTCCTCCTGATCATGGGTTACGTAAACCGTGGTAATACCCACCTGCTTCTGCACATCACGGATGGCGCTGCGCATCTCAATACGCAGCTTGGCGTCCAGATTGGACAGCGGCTCATCCATGAGAAGCACCTGGGGATGGATGACAATGGCCTTGGCCAGGGCCACTCTCTGCTGCTGGCCGCCGGACAGGCGCTCCGGCAGGCGGTCCTGGTATTCGTCGATTTTTACCACCTTAAGAATTTCATCCACCCGCTCCTTCATGTGCTCCTTCGGCACCTTGCGGATTTTCAGGCCGTATTCCACGTTCTGGCGTACCGTCAGGTGGGGGAAGATGGCATAGCTCTGGAACACCATGCCGATGTTCCGTTTCTGGGCCGGAATATCGTTGATGACCTTGTCGTCAAATTTGATGGTTCCCCCCTCGATGCTGTTAAACCCGGCAATCATGCGCAGCAGAGTGGTCTTGCCGCACCCGGAGGGCCCCAGCAGGGTAAAGAATTCCCCATTTTTTATAAAGGCGGACAAGTCCGGTATGATGGTCGTATCCCCATATTTTTTTACTACATTGTCGATTCCAATTGAAACACTCATACGTTTCCCCTCAATTCCTCTAAAATGAAGGGGGCTGACATATTAAGCCACGCCCCCGATGTATGTACCTTCATCTGATCTTTGGATTGGTTTACTCTGTAAACAGCTCCTTAAACTCATCCAGCCACTCAGACTTGTGTGCCGCGGTGTCTGTCTCATCGTCCTGGATAACCTTAATCTGGTCCATTGGAACCATGGCGTCTCCCGCCTCCACATCCTTGCGGATGGTTCTTCTGTACTGGGTATTGTTCATGAATTCCTGAACATCCTTGCTGGTGAGCCAGTCCACGAACTTCTGGGCATTTGATTCATTGGGGCAGCCCTTGATGATGTATACGCCGTCGCCGCGGAAGATAACGCCTTCACTCATATAAACGGTCTTGACAGGCGCGCCTGCGCCCACATACTGAGCGGAACCCTGCTCAAAGGTAAGTCCTACGGTGTACTCTCCGTCCGCAACGCCCTTATACACTGCGGAGGAACCGCCTAACAGCTTGCCGTCCAGCTGTGCGCAGAACTGTTTTACATAGTCCCAGCCATTGTCAGGATTGCCGCCGCCCATTGCATAGAGCATGTTTACCAGATGCTCAAAGGAGGAGGAGGATGCAGCCGGGTCCGCAAAGGCAATCTTGCCCTTTAATTCAGGGTTCAGCAGGTCCTCATATCCTTCAATCTTGATATCGCCAATCAGGTCCGTGTTCACCATGATAACCGACGGAATGGTATCAAAACGTGTCAGGTTGCCCTCTGTGTTCTTGTATTCATCATAGAACGCGTCCTCGTTGGATGTGGTGTAATCCGCAAAATACTCGCTCTTGTTTTTTACGGTTCCGATGGTTCCTGACCAGAGAATATCTGCCTGGGGGTTGTCGGCTTCGGTCTGGATTCTCTTTAACGCGTCGCCGGTACCCATGGCCAGACACTCAGCGTCAATACCCGTGTCCTCCTCGAACATGGCCAGCATGGAATCAATCATGGACTCTGTAAGGGGGCTGTAGATTATGAGCTTCTCATCCTTGGAAGCGCCTGCCTCTTCCTTCTTCTCACCGCCGTCCTCTTCCTTTCCTGTCTCTGCACCGGCCTCAGCCTTGGGCGCCTGGGTATCCGCGCCTTTCTCTGTGGCAGAGCCTGAACTGCCTGAACAGCCAGCCAGGCTGACAGCCACTGCCGCCGCGCATAATACCGGGATTAATCTTCTTTTTTTCATTACCTTTATCCTCCTTTAAACTTGGTTGAAATAGTTTATGTACTGAATCAATAGGTTCCTGCCTCCTGGCCGCCAAGAAGCTTAAGGGCTGAGCTGGTTCCAATCCGCTCACAGCCTTCCTCCAGGAACTGCTCCAGGTCCTCCCTGGTCTTAACGCCTCCGGCTGCCTTGATTTTCACGCCCTCACCAATGTAGCGCTTAAACAGCCTGACATCCTCAATCCTGGCTCCTGCTGTTCCGAACCCGGTGGAGGTCTTGATATAATCGGCCCCTCCGTCCGTGACGCATTTGCACAGCTCCCTTTTCTCATCCTCTGTGAGATAACATGTCTCGATGATTACCTTCACCACATGGTTTCCGGCTGCTTTTTTGACTGCCTCGATTTCACGTGTGATCTTTGGAAATTCGCCGTTTTTTACATCACCTAAGTTTACCACCATATCCACTTCCCCGGCTCCGTCAGCCAGAGCCTTCTGGGTTTCGTAAACCTTTGTCTCCGTGGTATTATATCCCAGCGGAAATCCGATGACCGTGCATACATTCAGCTTGTCCCCATAGGCTTCTGATACCCGTTTAACATAGCTTGGAGGGATACAGACCGAAGCCGTATGGTTTTCAATGGCTTCCTCACAGAGTGTCTGTATCTCGTCCCAAGCTGAGACTGCCTTTAACAGCGTATGGTCCACATGGACCAGAATCTCTTCCTTTGTCATACCCATCCCCCTGTCCTCTTTGTTTGTAATCCCATTATATCGTCTCATTGCCGCCTGAACCATCCGAAATCCTGGCAAATTATCCAATATTCTGAACTCATTTTATATTTTTCTATATATTGTAGATAATTCATGCTATGAACTATCCATTGGATATTATCTGATGGAATTTACACTGAAATGTGATAAGATATAGACAGAACCTGATTAAATTACAGCCAGGAAGCGTCTGAAAGACCCAGACATTCCTCTCCCACTGGCAGAAATGGAGGCATATATGTTCGGAAGAAAGAAAAAGGCAGAAGTGTTTATGACCAACGACCTGGGATTATACACCACTGTACATCAGGCCCTGAAGGCCGGACAGATTCCCTGCGAAGTAAAGGTTGTCAATACAGGTACCCGGAACAGGCGGACCGGCGCACTCATCGGCAGGGTAGGTGAACGGCCTGAGCTGGAAATACAGTACTATATTTATACGCCCCTGGAATATGCAGACAGGGCCAAGTATGTGATTGATGAATACAGGAAAAATTTATCCCGGTGAACAAGGAATCCATAACGTATCAGGGGAAGGACGTGACTCGTACAAATCACGTCCTTCCCCTGTTTACTTCCATCCATATCTATAGCCGGCCGGCTTCCAGTCCGCTATGCCTTTAAGCCATCATCGTTCCCAGCCCCGTCCGTATTATCCTTCATGGCCATGCGCTTTTGCGCAAGCTTCCGCATCAGTGCGAATTCATCATAAATACTCCACTCTTCCCGGAACATACCGTCTTTTATAATATGCTGCGATATACCGGAAATGACCACGTGGGCTCCTGTGGCAGGCCCATAGATGCCAAAGCCCTCATGGGTGCCGATTATATTCCATCTGGTGGCGCACCGGTATTCGTCCCGCTTTTCATCATAGAGATAGTATACATCCTCCACCTGCATGGCCAGATTGGGGAAGGCCTGGAACAGATTCAGCTGGTCCTGCAGGAAATCGCCTCTGCCCACCAATTCCCTGTCTGAAGGTCCATGGTATCTGTAATCAGGGGCATAATTATCCTTAAACTGATTGAACATTCTTCTGTTATAAATCTCATGATAGCTTTTTCTGATAAAATACTCTATATCGCTGTACCGCCCGTTATTATCTCCGAATTTGTCCGGAGCAAACTCGCCGTTCAGCCGTTCAATCTCTCCCCATGTGCCAGTGTCTGCCTTGGCGCTACCTCCCTTATTGGCTGTGGCCTCCAATACTTTCATGGGGTCGTACCCCAATTGCCTGATTAGGCTGATTTCGTTATATACCACCCACTCCTCCACAACACGGTCGCCTTTTACATAGCAGTTAGCCACTCCCCATACCACTACCTTCCTGCCGGTAGGCGGACCATAGATGGTGTGTCCCGTATTGTGGCCAATCCAGGTCCACCTCATGGAAGTATGGAAGCCTCCGTTTCCATCAGATGCCCAGATAACATCGTCAATATAATCCTTGATATCCGGATATCCGGCCAGCTTCATCACAGAGTTTGCGATGACCTGATCCCGGCCGTATGTCACACCATCCGATGTATGTACCAGGGCATTATGCTTATAATGGTCATATATCTTCCCCATCCCCTTATCATCCCATATGTCATAGGTATGGCGGATGATAAAATCCGCAGGGTCGCGCCATTTTCCAAATCCAGGCATGGGCACTTCCTGCTCCCTTGCCTTGCCGTCCTTCCACATAACTGTAATATCATCCTTCAACGGCACTGACAGCTGTCCCAGGGTTTCCTGGTATACATTCCCCCTGTAGCGGATGTTCCTGTCGCAATCCTCTTTTTTACCGCCGGTACCGGACTCCTTTTGCTCCCTTGAAGGCTCCCTCAGGATATCTTCTGCTTGTGCAGCCTGATTCTTTGTGTTCTTTACCTCACTCATATATCGTTCTCTCCTATCTCTCTGTTATTTCATCAGGCCAGGCAGCCAGGTAGACATCTGCGGTATGAATATTACAAATATCAGTCCAATTCCCATGGTCAGTATCCATGGCCAGATTTCCTTTACTATCTCCTCAAATGGCGCTTTGGATATCTGGGCCGCCACAAACAGGTTGCCTCCCACAGGAGGAGTTATGATTCCCAGTGTGGAATTAAATATAAACATGACCCCAAAATGGATAGGATCAATCCCATACTGTGTTGCAATCCCCAGTAAAATGGAACTCAGTATGACATTAATGGCAATACCGTCCAAGAACGTTCCAAGGAACAATACCAATGCGTTTAATATTATAAGGGCCACAATCTTTGACGAAACGCTTCCCAATATTAATGCAGCCAATTTTGTGGGTATTTCCTCCAGCGTCAGTATTTTACCGAATCCTGAGGACACGCCCAGGATAAACAGTATTGTACACGTAGTAATCACAGTTTTATAAAACATCTGGGGCAGCATTCTGGCCTCAAGCCCGCTGTTCCTCTTTAACAGGCCGTAAATCAGGCCGTAAACCACCGATACCACAGCTGCCTCTGTAGGCGTAAAAATCCCGGAATAGATACCCCCTAAAATGATGACCGGCATAATCAGGCTGAATTTCGCCTCCCACATGGTCCTCAGTTTCCGGCGCAAAGGAATGGGGTCGTTTCCTGAACAGATATTATGCTTTTTGCCGTAAATATGGCAATATACCAGGAAACAGCAGCCAATGAATAATCCCGGCAGAATCTCTGCCGTAAACAGCTTGGAGATAGACACATTGTTCAGGCTCCCGAATACAACCAGTCCCATGCTGGGAGGAATCATCTGGCCGCAGCAGCCTGCCGTGGCAATGAGTGCCGCCGCCGCTCCCTGGCTCAGCCCCTGCTTTCGCAGCTCCGGCAGGGCAATCAGGCCAATGGCAGCTATGGTGGCATAGGCGGAACCGGAGATTGCGCCAAAGGCCATGCAGGCCAGAACCGTTACCATCATGATTCCGCCCTTCAGCCTGCCCACCCATACATTAGCGGCTTTAAACAAACCTTCTGAGATTCCTGCCTCTGACATAATCTGTCCTGCCAGCACAAAAAAGGGAACCGCTGTCAGTGTAAAGGAATCAACACTGTTGGCCATGGCGCGCACAAAATAGGACAGGGATATGATATTGCTTGTAAAAACAGAGCCCAATACCCCAATGCCTATGGCAAAGCCAATGGGTACTCCCAAGAAAGCCAGTCCCAGGAACAGAACAAACAAAACAGCAACTGACATCACGCTCCCCCCTTTTCTTCCTCAATTTTGTCCGCCTCAATTCCCCCCTGGCGAATCTGTCCCGCAATCTTTACCGTACACTGGACCAGCCTTAGACACACCAGCAGAAATCCCAGGGGCATAACAAGATAAAGGAGCCACATTGGTATGGGCAGGGACACGGCGGTCTGCCCTCCCTGGCGGATGATACTCAACAATTTATATCCTTCAATCATACAGATAACGGAAAAACCAAAACATAAGATGTTACATAAAATATCCAGATACAGTCTCAGGCCCGGCCTGAGTAAGGAACGCACAAATGTTATCCTTATATGTTCCCCTGTCTTTACCGCATACCCTATGGAGATGAACACCATCCATACAAACATGTACCTGGTCATCTCTTCTGTCCATGGAAACGGAGTTGAAAACAGGTACCGCCCCACTATCTGAAGTGTTGTAAAAACAACCATAAGGGCCAGGAACACAGCGCCTATAAAAACTTCCAGCTTGTCGTCCACCCATTGAATCACTTTTTTCACGCTCTTTTTCACATCCTTCCGTCCTTATAAAGCAGTCATCAGTTCCTGAATGTCTCCAGTATCTCTTTGCCGCACATTTCTTCCACTTTAGGCTCGGTCGCCGCCACCATAGCTTTCTTGATTTCCGCCCTGGCCTCATCGGTCAGCTCCGTATAGAGAATCTTGCCTTGTTCCTGAAGCTCTTTAATCTTCTGTACGGAATCCTCCTCCTCCTTCATGGCAATCTTCCACTCCTCCTCTGCTGCCCCGGCGATTGCCTTATCATATGCAGCTCTCTGTTCTTCAGAAAAAGAATTATATTTGGCGGAAGAGATCAGTATTACATTGATGGAATAACTGTGATTGGTATCGGTAGCGTACTTCAGTACATCTATAAGCCCCTGCTGGATGATAGGCATTTTTGATGAAACCAGACCGTCTACCGTGCCTTGCTGAAGACCTGTATACAGCTCATTCCATGCCATAGGTGTAGGGATACATCCCAGTGCTTCCAGCTCCGCAATGTTAATGGGATTCTCCGGCGCCCTGCTCTTAATTCCCTGGAAATCCGCCAGAGTGTTCACTTCTCTTACATTATTCCAGAATATCCTTCCTGAGCTTCCAAAGAAAGCAGCCACTTTGACGCCCATATTTTTATCGTCAGCAGCCTTTTTCAGCAAATCCCCCTGCTCTCCGTCCAGCTTCGCCTTGGCATCCTTTAAATCATCGAACAGGTAGTCCGCGTTAAATACATAAAACTCCTTAATATTCGGCGCAAACTGTAGCTCTGCCACAGAAGTCATATCAATCTCTCCCAGGGTAACGGCCTCGATACTGTCGCGGTCGGATCCCACTACCTGCGCATTAGGAAATATTTTGACCTCAATTCCCACGTCCTCCCCTTCAATAATTTCCTTAAACTTCAGAAACCCCTGATGGGTGGCCTCTTTTTCATTTGCCTGATGGGCAATTCTGATTTCCAGCTTGGATGATTCAGCGCCGGACGGCGAGGGAGCGTCTTCCCCGCTTCCCTGCTCTTGCTTTGCAGCAGCTGGTTTCTCTGTACCGCAGCCCGTTAACGCGAGAGCTAATCCTACCAGACTGATTGTTATAACCTTTTTCATTGTTTTTTTCATTTTAAACCCCTTTCTCCATCAACACATTTACGATTATTTGCTTCACTGATTCCCCAATTACCGGTTTGACCTTCCCTTATCCCTCCCTTCCCATCAGGTTTAATCAGAATATATCTGCGGAAAATGAATACGTAGTCATTTTCCTGTAAAATAAATGATTGACATTTAATGTCTGTCAATCATCCATTTGTTCTAATGACGGACAGTATTCCTCACAATCAGCTGCATAGGAACCGCTACCGTCTCTGGGGGCATCTCCGGATTCTCCATATTCTCTATCAGGACCCGGACAGCCTCTTTGCACAGAATGTCATTCTGCTGCTGCAGTACAGTGAGGGAATACGACCTTAAAGATGCTGCAAACGTATCATCTAATCCCATAATAGAATAATCTTCACCCGGCACATACTTATACTTTAACCGTCCGCAGTCCATGACTCCCAGAGCCATCAGGTCATTGGCGCAGAAGATTGCCTCCACAGGCAGTCCCGAGGCAAATATACGGTCGCCTGCCCGATAGCCGGACTCATACGAATAATCGCCTGCCTGTATCATACACTGGGTTATACCGCATTGTTTAAGGCCGCCCAGAAAACCTTCCTGGCGCTCATCGTGATTCAGATAACAGCTTTCCTCCGCGGAAACATATGCAAATTCCCGCATCCCTAATCCATGCAAAAATCTCGCCGCCCTCTCCCCGGCCCCGTAATTGTCGGAATATACCATATTAATATCCGTATTAGGACTGTATACATTGAGAAGGACAAGAGGTATTCCCTTCTTTTTCCACTCCCCGGATATCTTATGGGTCAGGGCCGATGAGGTGATGATGATACCGTCCACACAGTACTCCAAAAGCCGTCTGAGTATCTGATTGATGTCACTGTCCGGAGCCGTGTTGAACACCATTACTCTCAGCCCATATTCCTGGAGAAGATTGGTAAGGATATTAAGCAGGCCATAGTAGTACACGTTATATGTATCAGACAACACAACTCCGATTATCCCGGTCCGGTTGGAGTTAAGACCTCTGGCCAGTGCATTGGGACTATATCCAAGCTCTTCAGCAGCCTTCAGCACCTTTTCCCTGGTCTTATGGCTTATCCTGTCATTCCACTTTTCATTAAAGACCCTGGATACAGAAGACTGGGATACCCCGGCTCTCTTTGCCACATCAAACGAAGAAATGCTTTTTATCATTCTTTTATCTATCATATAACCACCTATACCGCGATTGATTACGTCGTCATATTTTATGACTACGCAATCATTTATATCTTATATATACACTCCCCGTTTAATAATGTCAATATTAAATTTTATTTTTTTCATTTTTTTGTCTACATTTCACATATCAAACCGCCAAAAATTAGCGGTTTTTTTGTTTTTCTTTTTCCCAGGCTTCTAACTTCTCCGTCCAGACTCATATTTTTAATAAACGCTCCACGTCCGCTTCGATTCCCAGGCAGTCATCCGCTGTCTCCATGCCGTACTCCACTACCAGGTCAGCCTGAGGGGTATATTCCCCGGCCCATGCCATGAAGCTGTCAAAATCCAGGGTTCCGTCCCCAATCCGTCTGTGGCTGTCGTGAACTCCGTCATTATTGTGAAGATGGTATGCCAGAATCTGCCCTTTCAGGCATTCCATAACGCTGCGCAGGTCCCAGCCATTGGCATGGGCATGGCCGATGTCTATGAGTACCGGGTATCCTTCCGCCCGGCACAGGGAGACAAAGCCGCTCTCATCTAACAGCATATTGTTCCGGTCCATGACCCCCGCATTCTCCACGGCCACCGGTATTCCCAGGGGACGAAACAGTTCTTCCACCCTGCGGTAATTGGCGCAGGAATCCCGCAGCATCCTCTCCTCATCCCTGACAACACAGTTGTTGTGATGAAAAACCATATAGCGGCTGTTAAGCCTCTCTGAGTAGCGGAGGGTCTGGCCCACCAGTTCCATGGTGTACTCATACTCCGGGGTTCCCTGGGGCGCCGAGTGCTCCGCCTTGTAATAGGGGCCGTGAAAGCTGATGGGAACATGTTTTAACATGTCCATGCTCTCCTCAAGGAGAGAGGCGAATACCTGCCGGTGGAACATGGGAAATACTTCCACTCCCACCTGTCCCTTCCATTTTTTCACATAGGACAGAATCCGCTTAAACTCCTCCGCCTTATACATATTGGTACTGATGAGCAAAGCCATGGCCGTTCTCTCCCTTCTTACTGGCACCTTTTTGGAGTATATACGGCTCCCTGGCAGCCCTTAGCTGCTCCGGATAGCCCAGGGACACCTGGGTGGCCCTGTCAAAGAGATGGATTCTGTCAAAATCCGGCTGGATATATACGCTCTCTCCCGGAGCAGGGACATCCCCCTCGCTTACAGCAATAATTTCCATATTGTCCACCTGCACATATACGCCGTACCGGTTGCCGTAATCCTCCACGTACTTGACGGTTCCCTCCAGGGTATTTTCCTGGCGCCTGCGGTGCAAAATCATGTGTTCCGGGCGTATTCCCAGGAACAGACGGCCGGATTCGTTGCGGGAGGCCAATCCTGACCACATGTCCGGCAGCCAGACCACCTGTCTGCCGATCACCAGCGTTCCCCTGGTATAGGATGCCTCCACAATATTCATGGAGGGGGATCCGATGAATTTTGCAGTAAATACATTGGCAGGGCGGTTGTATACATTGGCAGGGGTGTCCAGCATCTGCATTTTCCCCTCATGCATCAGAGCAATGCGCTGTCCCACGGTCATGGCCTCAATCTGGTCATGGGTCACATAAATAAGGGTCTGATGGTACATCTCATGGATTTTCACCAGCTCCTTCCTGGCCCGCAGCCTCAGCTGGGCATCCAGGTTGGAAAGCGGTTCGTCTAAAAGGAAATAATCCGAGCGCTTCACCACTGCCCTGGCCAGCGCCACCCTCTGGCGCTGGCCGCC
>OATU01000513.1_pt1 | contig 33708 bp, 30 predicted proteins | sample 1516711 | NCBI WGS metagenome assembly OATU01 (sample SAMEA2579971, study PRJEB22360) | human gut metagenome | biome: human gut; feature: human-associated habitat; material: faeces | place: Denmark | collected 2008/2010 | reverse complement strand
TTTTACTAATTCATTATTTTATTTATCGGTTAGTTAGATGGTCAGACCCTCAGTATACTTAGAATACCTCCTGAGTTTTAAGGAGATTGTAGCAGAATATTACCTACTTACGATAAATATTTCTTTAATCTATGTATAACATATCATATGTATATTTTTTCTATTTCTGTTAAATTACCTGTTTCTTCTTTGTAAACTTTTCAGGATATAATTCTTCTTCAGTAAATTCTCGATATACGCCATTAAACAATTTGTATTTGTGAATATACCGTTTCATTTTTATGATAGTTTTAGCTTCGATTTGTCTTACTCTTTCTCTCGTCAATCCAAGTTTGTTACCAATATCTCTCAAAGTCATCTCATGAATTCCATATCGCATTTTAATAATATTTCGTTCTCTTTCATTAAGAGAATTCAATGCACTGTTAATACTATTTATGGTTAACTGTTCATTCAAAAAACACATCTGTTCACCATTGTCAGAAAATAATTCTTCATCATCTTCTATCAGTTTTTCTATACTGTCAGCATGAACAAGAATACTACAAATAAAATTTGCTTCTTCAATTGATACATCAGAACATAATTGAATCCATTCTACAAGCTCATTCCAACTCAATACTTCGAAATTATCGCCAAGTTCATCTGTAATCATATCAACAATATGTGACAATTTTTCTTTATAGGAAAATGATACATATGTATTATATTGATAAATTGGTAAATTTCTTTGCATTAACCTATACATCCACCATGATGCATAGGTTCCAAACTGTCCCTGAACATTATCAGTATATTTTTCAATTGCTGTCAATATTCCAATACATGCTTCCTGAAAAGCATCTTCTATATTCACACCATATCTTTTATAAAAATACAACGCATCTTTTACAGCTACACGAACATTCATATCAAACAAACGCTGTTTTGCATGTAAACCTATTTCATTATTATATCGTTGTTTCAACAAATGTTCCGCCTCACCAAACCTAGCAGCTTTTATATTTCGAATCATATTTATGATTGGTTTCATATTAGGACAAATGCTAATCACTTCATCAAAAATCAAATCATAATCTAATTGTGCCATATCCATTTCAAGATTTTCATCAAAGTCGAACCTTGAATTATGTATATTTTTCAATGCACGTTCAGCTTCTATTCGAGCATCTAATCGCTCTTTATCTTGCAAATTGTTCTTATATAAAGAAATAAATACATTCTCTGTTTTTAAAAAATGTATCACTTCATCTTTGATATATTCAAATTTGTTATCAGAAATTACAGGAACAAAACCACCAACATCCATAGATGTTTCCAACCCAAATTTATCATACAATTTGATAACTTGAGCACTTCCCTGTTTTCCTTTTTGTAAATATGCCTGACCAACTGATTTGTCTATTTTATAGACTCGACAAAAAACTATTACACCACTTGTATAATTACTAAAATACTGTTGGTATGTCTCTGCGTCTCTCGACGGCATATATTCTTTTGACAATTTATTCAAAATAGAATAATCTACTTCAAATTCAACTTGAGAATCTACGACAACCGCATAATCATATTTTATAGACATGTTGTCATCAAATATTTGATTCATGATGTCCGTTGATTGACCATAATACTTTGCATTGTTATCACAAAAAAACAGTGGTGCATCAATCAATTCTGGTCGAATTAATTTTCTTCTAAATGCCGTAATCTGATATACATTTTTAAAATGGACCCCACCATCTTCTAATGTAATAATGGTGGCAGGGTCTTCTCTAAATGCATATGAAATACACTCAGTATTATTCATCTGTAATTACATATGTTCCGATAATGGGAACAAACGTCCTTCTTCAATAATATCTCCAAGTTTATTCAAGCCATAGCACATCAGCACTCTAGCATAGCGATACGGCGTCGTTAAGTTAGGGTACAATGAAGTCAGTAACTTGGAAACATAATTATCCGAATCAACGGAACCAACATTGTAATGATTTCCGTTTGCATCATATACTTTATCAAGTTCTTCACAATCAATTTCATCAAAATAATATTTTATTGCATATGACATAGCAAACTTTGCAGCTGTCAAGGCATCTTCAAAATATCCTGATTCTTTCATTCTATTTGCTACTTCTGATGCATGTGCTGATAAAGCAATATTTGTCATATCTTCAGCCATTATATCCCTCCTTCGGAGATTTCAGTATGCAGTGAACTTACCCTTTCAAGTGTATACTCTTTCAACAGATTACTCTTTAACTCTTGACGAGCCACTTGTTCATCAATTTCTTTTGTATACGCCAGTAACATTGACTGTTCAGCCATTTCAGGTAAAAGACGAACAATATTCGCCTTATGAATTGGGTCCAAACGTCCAAACGGTGAATCCATAATAATAGGCCCCTGTAACGGTGCATTTTTATGTAAAGCACCAATTAATGATAATGCAACCAAATGCTCGTAACCAGATGAACGCCCCGGAATCAGTCTTCCAGACCTATGTACAATGGATAAGCCATAACTATCATTAATCTTGAGTCCTACATAGTCTTTATCACCTGACAACTTCACAAAAAGTGCAGTCGCATCAGATTCAACCTGTTCTTTCAAATATTCACGATACCTTGTCTTACTTTCATCAAAAATAGCATGTAACTCATTACATAATTCATATCTTGCATTTGCTATCTTATAATCAGTACCAGCCGCTAATTTTGTAATACTCTTTGAAAGTTGGTCTTTATTCGCTTTATACTCAGAAATTTTCTTAATTTCTTTATCAATACCTTCTCTTTTAAGCCGAATTTCAGCCTTGACATCAGCGTAATCTCTTGTGAGATTTTCAATATCTGATTCGTCTTCGGAACCGCCTATTCGTTTGATATCATCGTCCAATTCATCAATTTGTTGCTGTAATGTACCAATTCTAATACGATATTTTTCGATAGAATCTTCCAATACTTTGACAGTAGACTTCTTATCCTCTACATCAAGACTCTTAATAGCACTTTTCTGAGCTTGAAGGGCATACAGTTCATTACGTTCTTCTTCTGTCAACCCTTTGAATTCAGAATTAGAATCATTGATTTTTTCCTGTAATACACCAATCAATTCCTTAGAAATATCTTGCTCACATACAGGGCATACTCTTTCACGTATTGCTTTCTTCATTTCAAGAATAAACTTGCTTGCAACTGCCTGATTTTGCTTCTTTTTCTCTAATTCTGAAATCTTATCATCCAAGTCCTCACGAATATCTCTTACATTCGTAGCCAACATGCCTTTCCATGCTGTTTTCATACATGTTCTCAATGAAGTCATTGATTCATTCAGACTCTTCTCAGCATCTTCCAAATTTTTACGTGCAGATTTACGTTCTGTCAGCCATGAACGCAACTTTTCAGTTTCATCCATACGGCTTTCAAGAATTTTTCTTTTCTGGATAAGCTCACTCAATTCAGAATTCAATTTTTTAACAATGTTCTCATGCTGCGTGATGTTTGCTTCCAATTCTTCCAGTTTTTTGCCCTGCTGGATTGTTTTATCATCACGACTGGCTGCCCTAGAACGCTGAGTATCATAATCTGATAAACAAAATCCAATATCAACAACACCGTTTTGTAATACAGGCATACCAAGAATTTTCTCAATAGATTTCTTTATTTTGTCACCTGTTTGAGAATCTTCTTCCAACAATTCTTCATATTCTTGGAGTAACTCTGCATCAAACAAGAAGAATCTTGAAATCTGCTGTGGCATAATTACATTTAATTCATGCTCACAATCAGATGGGGATAAAATTGAACCATTTTTCTTCAAATAATATTCCTTGATATAATCCTCATCACCATTCGGTTTTACGACACCTTTTCGTGGAACAAATTCCCTTGTCAATTCATATTTATCATCATCGTTTGTCATCTTCAAGGTAACACAAAATCCATAATGCCCATCAGTCTTAGCTTCTTCATTTTCCATTTCACTCAGATGCTTTAACTGCCCATTACGTCTCTGTATTACGCCAAACAATGCATATCTGAACGCATTTAACAGTGTAGTCTTTCCTCTACCATTGTTACCCCAAAAGATTGTTACACCTGATTCTAATGTAAAATCAATAACCTGTCGCCCCTTATAAGGACCAAAATTATTCAATATCAATTTGTCAAAATGAAGCATGTTATCACACCTCCTTTATCTTGCTCATATATTCTGCAATGATTTTTGTTGTTTCAGTTCTTGCCAGTCCTCTATCATCCTGATTTTCATATTGTGATAAAGCAATCTGTTCAACAAGTTCCTTTGAAACATTTGGATACTTGTTAGCTCGAATATCTTCCAATACATCAAGCAAATCATTCAGATTCGTTTTCGTCATATTCATAACCTCCATCCTTAACAGTTTCATAATCTATACCATATCGCATTGCAATAATCTGCAAATCATTTACACACGAAGGATTTTCAGCCCAACTTCCAAACTGAATTGCTCTCATCAATTCAGTTTCTATAATAGATGCACTCCTGTCATTCTTGTCATAACTTTTTGGTGGAACAACAATAGCATCATACAAGTGAGCAAAATATTTCCCCTCATGCTTTCTTAAAATCCTTCCTCGTCTCTGTATAAACTCACGAGGATTTTTTGATGATGCAAGTATCAAAGCATGCGTTGTTGCAGGTATATCAACCCCTTCATCCAAACATCGAATAGAAACAAGTATCCCGCCATTTCTATCAAAATATTTTAATGTCTGCGCTCTATCACCTGTCATATCAGAATGATATTCATAAGCGTCGTAATCATTATCAAGTAACAAATTCAATACTTCTCTCAATTGCGTTTGATTATCACAATATATAATCCAATGTTCGCCATATTTATAATTATCTTTAATTACAGACAACGCTAAAGGTACTTTACCAGCAGCTTGTTTAATAATACGAGAACGTTCTATCATCTTCATCTGCAATCTCGGACTTCCTTCTATGATAGCACTGATATTCTTATTAGAGCCACCACTCGAAGCTATTATTTTGTTAATTATTTGAGTCAGTTCATTCCATGCATCCTGTTCTTGTTCTGTGAGAGCAATCTTCATAGGATGATAATAATACTTTGTTAATACATTTGTCCGTATTGCATCTTCCAATGAGAAAACAGGCTCTACAATACCACCAAAATAATCAAAAATTGCAGATGTACCTTCGACATCTCCATATCTTACTGGTGTAGCGGATAACCCTAAACGTTCATGTGCATCAATATTCAAGATGTTTCGTCTTGCTCTACTACCTATTCTATGGACTTCATCAGCAATAAGCAATAGATGTTCTCCGGCTGATACAGAATTTACAAATTGATTACTGCACGCTGTATCCATAATGGATATCGTAACCTTATTGATATCTTCACTCTGCGATGTCCATAGTCTTAAAAGGTTATTCTTTTTCCACATATTATTCCCATCACCGCATAAAAGATATTGTATATCTATATCCGTAATGTTTTCACCAATTTCTTTACGCCATTGATGAAGTAATTCTTTAGATGGAACTAAGACCAAAACTGGTTTATGTCTGTCAAGAGCATCACGAATGGCGCATATAGCGGTATATGTCTTACCACTACCAGTGGCATGTTCAAAGATACCTCTCCGTCCATTCTTTTCCCAATTTTCCAATGCAATCAACTGATGTTTTCTTGGACTTTTACCAGTATTTTTCTTATCGGCTCTCCATCTTTTAGAACGTGATATACTGACTTCAATTTCTTTCGTTAATTGCTTCCAATCGTAACCATTACTCTTTTCAATAAGGCAATTTTTTACAGCATCCGGGAAATCATATACAACAGTGTTTTCCATATTTCTTTTCCATAATTTATCGAAATACCGTATGGAATTCTTAACCCTGATAGAATCTCTTTCATCTGTCCAACTTGGGAACACATCAATTGATTCTGAATTTCCGTCTTCCGAAAGACCTTTGAACGTCTCATTCATAGAACCTCGAAAACCAACTGAATTACCATAAACATCAGTAAATATACCAACTTTATCATGGAATAACCTTTGTAAATCAGGCTCACTATCACTCAAAGGAACTGCAATCTTTACATCTATGACTCCCAGAGCTATCAGACATGCCAAAACTCTGGCTGGTTTATCCAATTCATCCTGATTAAACAAATCATCCATCTCTTTCATCAACGATTTCTGTATTATTTCATCATTTTTGGCTGAATACCCTTCTGTCATAGCAGCTTTATCAACATCTGATAAACAAGGAGAACAAATAATTCTCATCTTGCCACCATTGCTTACAAAGTCTTGCAATGCACTCCATGCAATAATATAAATTGTACTACCAAAATAACCGGAAACTCTATCATATACAGTTGCATTTCGCATAGCTGGCAGATAAAATTCCTGAGCGATATCATTCTCAGACTTATTGTAATCCGGTTTAAAATTATAATCAACTAAGCTCATATCAACAATCCTCACAAATTTTCGTCTTTATTAATCATGATTTGTAGGTCAATATCGAACCTTTTCTCCAAAGCCTGTAATAAATACGGACGTCTTGCTAAAATAACAGTTTCTTTGTTATGTTTTAAATGAATATACACGTCATTTGTTAGGGTCTCTAATATTTGTCGAAGATATATCTGTATATTTGCAGAATATGCAAACTCTCGATGTTTATCTAATTCAAATAGAACCCATACGCCATTATCTGGAGAATCTAATGGGTCTGCATACCCCACTATCAATACAGTCGTACCATCTGAATCATCAAAATGACCCCTTTTACCACGCTTCTGATTATCCAAAATTAGCTGCACCTTATATTCATCAATTGTACGACCCCCAGGTGGAGCCGTACAATTAAACAAATAGGCTTTAATATTACAACTATATGGATATGTCAATTTAAACAACAAAGGTTTCTTGCCTATATTCACAATATCCTCAGCATATGGTTTCACATCTTCCAAAAACAACTCATGTAATTTGGATTGTAATAATTTCTTAGCCATTTACAACACGCTCGATTCCTTGATATGATTTTTGTAACTTAGATGGTTTACAAACCATTTCTACATCAGATTCATCACATTCTGTATTCATCCAATGTTTCAAATCATATTTAATAATCAGTGGTTCTGACTTACTCATTTTATCATTAACTTGTATGTTTTTGATATCTGACGTCCAACCATAATCATTATCTTTCAAAACATTCAACAATACCGTAACAAACTCTTTCTTTGTCTGAGGAATCCTATAAATCACATTTTCAATCATCCATTTTTTATAACAATCATTTAAGAAACTCATAGGGAGCATATCCCATTTACACTGTTTTAAGACTTCATCACAAAATTTTGTAACATTGTCTTTGGCAATATTCTCTGCATTAAATTCAACATGATGCCACTTTTGAGCAATGTCACAAAACTCAGGATTGATTTCAATGTATTTAAAATCACGATTCAATCGTTGTGCTACAACAGCCGTCGTTCCAGAACCGCCGAACGGGTCAAGAACAACATCACCTTCATCAGTACCAGCCAAAATAAAGAACTCAGCAAGCTTTTCTGGAAATCTTGCTGGATGCTTTACCCCAAACTGCTTACACAGTTTATGAACCATATCATTACTACTTGTGTTGCTGATTGAAACTACCGAACCAGGGTCTGAACCACCATTATCTTTCCATGGATGGCTTAAATCAAAACTATGTCTACTAGGTCTTGTATTGTCATCACGATTCCCTTTTGGACCTGCTTCTAATAATTCATACATTCGGTCACTGTATGGTTTTCTGATGGGGTCCATATTAAAAGTCCATGTATCACTTTTACTGAACCAAAAACAGTATTCATGTGATTTTTTAGTTCGTCCCATAGTACCACGTGAAAATACATTCGGCGGTGTTGCTGGATTATACCAGATATAATCTCTTACAAGATGAAATCCCACTTCTTCAACTAACATCACAACCAGTTTAAATACAAATATACTTTGATATTTACCATCCAACTTATCATTAATGTTCAGCACAAAACTTCCATTATCCTTCAAAATACGAAACATTTCTTCTGCTCTAGAACGAAACCAGTCACAGAATTTATCAGGTTTTATCTTTACATCCGTTTCACCATAATCTTTTATTTGGTCTGCATAAGGAGGTGAAGTAAAAATGAAATCAATGCTCTTATCGGGCATTTTTCCCATTTCTGATAAACACTCACCGCAAATAAATTGTCCCATAATTTGTGTCCTTCCTGTATACTCAATATTTATAGTATAGATATCAAGTATTTATTTTTTCTTATTTCAAATACAAATACTTATTCATATGTATTCAAAAGGTACAGATAAACTCCATTATACATCTTTACCCTTATTAACAAAACATTCTCTTTCATAATCATATATGATATTGCTTTTGTAATCACCATTGTTAATCCACATCCTTTTCATAACTGATAGTCAATTTATGATACATAAATTGGGTATTTTATGGTGTAAATTTTTTCCATTAAAAGCCAAAACGCAAAAAACCACCCCTTACAGGAGTGATTTTATATATCACACATAATCAGATTCATTTCTATCCCACTCCATATAGAAGTGATTAAAGGACTTACAAAATCCTCTAATTTATGTATTATTTTACACTATTTTTACTCATTTTTCAATCTTTTTCATGCATTTCTTACATATTTTTATACATCATTATCCAACCCAAATTAGTCACCTACTCGTAGAATAATTCTACAGAGCTTCTTGATTCATCCAATCCGATTATTTCCCAGAGTATCCACAAGCGTGTAAATTTTGACAGGTTCTGCTGCCCTACATATGGGCGTAGCCGTATGCAAGAAAGAAAATGGCGGCTGGTTCTATGTTCAGGAATTTTCAGATAATCCTGATGCAAAAGCAACATTAACGCTCAATACTGATACAGGAACATTCCCTACATTAAACAATGCAAGGGAATATAATGTTGATTATCCTTTAAAAATGAGAATCAGTACCAGTAGTTTATCAAAGACATTCTTGCATAGTTAGATGGTCAGACCCTCAGTATTTTCATGGGACTATATAACAACAGCATTATTATTTTTGACAGAGGTTATTATTCAGAAGATATGTTCCGCTACTGTGCAAAGCATGGGCATCTCTGTATTATGAGACTGAAAGATGGAATCAATTTGTCAAAAAAATGCGATGGTGATATGATTTCCATTCTTCAGGGAACTTCAAAAGAAGGTACTTCCGATGTGCCTATACGTGTCCTTGAGATCCCGCTTGATGATGGCACAAAAGAATATCTTGCAACAAACCTGTTTGATCCTGCTGTTACAAAAGATATGTTCCGGGAACTTTACTTCTACAGATGGTCGATTATACCGATATTTTAGAAATGCCGACTTTTGACTTTCTGAAATATTAAATTTATAGGACTTTATAAATATATCGGCATTTCTTACTATAGAGATGTAACCAGTTATCACTGTAGCTAGTCCATCTGCATTCACATCTTTTCAGAAGAACGAGGGCAATGCACCTGTATCAGGCAGGAGTGCTACTTCCTACTATATCTGAATGGTTTGGTCATTTGAACATAGAAATGACTCGTTTCTATGCAAAGGTTACTGAAGCAATGAAGAAGGAAGCACCACATAAGCTTAGCGATAGTGATAGTTCCGTCTTTAAGGATGATGTGGTGTTCAAGTATGCCAATGACAAAGATACTATCAAACGGCTTTGTGGATTGAAATAAATGCCGATAGTTTGTTACCGTGCCTGACATCGGGTCAGGCATGGAATCTTATAGAAAATTTATCGGCATTTCTAAAATATCGGCATATGGCCTGTAGAACTTAAGTACAAAGAACTAAAAACCGCTTTGCCATGGAAGAGTTTTCCGGTGCTACTGCAGTATCTATACAGCAGGAATTTTATATAAATATGCTTTTATCGAATCTGGCTTCCCTTATAAAAAATGAAGCAGATGAGGAAATACAGATTTCTGCCAAAAGCACAAATAAGTTCCGTTATCAGGCCAATCGTGCATTTATCATTGGACGGATCAAAAGTATTGTTTCCAAAATACTCTGCGGACTGTTTGAGCTTTCAATTATTGAACAGTTATATACAGATGCTGTACGTTGCAGATCACAGCTCCTGCCCGGAAGGTCGTTTCCAAGAAAGAAATTGAAATCCAAGGGACGTTCACATTTCCGAAATAAGAAAGCTTCTTTTCAAAATAAAGCTAACATTTATCAATAGGCTTATTTAAGTGCGGCCATTTTTATAAATCCTCTGGTTTCCTATAAAACAGCAACTATTTTCATTGTTAAACCGATTTATTTTGTAGTTTGCATTGGAGAATATTCGCTAATATGCCCCTAAGTTGACGCTAGGTTGACCACATTGCGGTCAGACCCTCAGTATACTCTTACTTAGTTTCTTTTGGGTATATACCGGTATGATCACACTATTTTTTTGTTATTTGGAATAAAGATTTTAAAATAGGCCATATAAAAGGTTCACTACTCATATATTCTACCAATATCAGAAGCGAAAGCAAAATACCACCCCAAATTATGAGATATATTCGCACAGATCTATCAATCGTTCGTTTCATTTCTGTTTTTATGTCATCATTCTGAAAACACTCTCTTATATCATCTTCTGTTAGTATTTCTCGGTAAGAATCTTTTAGCTTGTCATAACTACTATATACTTTTTGTAGTTCATATTTTGACTGTTGATAGCTAATAAAAAGATAACCAAAAGAGGCTATCAAAACAATTTCTGAAAGAATTGTGATGTCTTTTGTAAAAATATTGTCCAAAGGCTGATCAGATACGATGTTCGCAAGTATTACAGAAAACAGGAATCCCAAAATAGCCAAAAGATTTGTCTTGAACTTATCTAACATCTCCGTTGCATATTCTCCGGTTCTCGATACAATATCCGTAATAAATTCTGCGACTTTATTTTTTAATTCCAAATATTGAGTTACATTATCTCTCAAATAAAGATTGTAATTCGTTTGAATGGATGCCATTACTCCATCACTGATATTTAACAAAGATTCATATTTACAATGGAGACATATAATATTCCTAGCTATAATCACTTTATCAACAATACTGCCTCCTGAATAAATCCAATTGTAGATTTTATAAAGATTATTATTTCCCTGTATATTTTCAAGAGTATCATGATATTCCATTGAACGCTGCCCCATTATCTGAAGTTTCAGTTTACCATCCTGTATGAATGAGTTTGAAGCCAGTAAACAAGCAGACAAAATTGTTTCCATTTTCAGGAATAAGTCTTTGAGCGGGTTTCCTTCGTATCCAATTTCTATTTTAAAATCATCTGGAAGTAATTCATAATTGTCCTGATTATAAAAATATGCATTTTCTCTGCATTCCAGTAATCTGTTTGTTCTATCAAAGTCCAAATCCAGTGGTCTACTTCCTGCCGTCAGAAAGAACATTGTTTTTGTATAAAACATATCTCTACTGTCAAATAATTCAAAGGTTATACTCCGACCAGCTTTTTTCATAAAATTCGAAAATGCTGTTAAAACTTTGTCTATTGGTAATGAACTAATATCTTCAGCAAATTTTTCAAAGCAGTATACAGATAAATATCCATTTACTATTTTTTTGTCTATTGTAAGGCTAACCTCGACTGTTTCATCACTTTCAAGACCTTTAAGAAATTCTGCATACTCTTCCTCTACATTTTCTTTTAAATCAAAGGATTCTCCCCCCTCTGAAACTAGATAAATTTTTATTTTGTCTCTATTAGAAATATCCCAAATCGTATTCATCCATTCTGAATATTGTACCGGAAGTTCTTTGCTGAAACTGAACTCTGCCTCATATGTATATCTCCGTTCTTCTTCCTTTCTCAGCTCTGTAATTTGATTTCGGATTCTTTCCAACATAAGAAACTACTCCTCTCTATTGTCTTCATTATTGCGTGCAAATGTCTGAAAAGTGCGGTCATCGCTTAACCTTATTTTAAGATATTTTTTTCCATACGCATCTTCATATGCACTGATATCATTTTCATTTCCTATATCTGAGATTTTTAACATAATTCCTGTATTTATTTTATAAGTTCTTATTGCTTTTTTCTTTATGGCGTCTGGTATTGCCTGAAATTGTCTGTCAAATCCTTTTTCTTCTGGAAGTCTATTTAGTCTTTCATGTAATTCTCGTTTTTGCTCGCCTGTCATATCATTAGGCATATAACCCGTAAATATTTTTTCAATCATATTATCATAATCGAACATCTCCCGATTTGCATTGTTCATATATGCGTACATGGCATTTTGGATAACTCTATTATCATAAGGCGCTGTTTTCCTCAATTTTCTGTTTAAACACTTTTCAACAGAATCATATGTTTTGTACGTATTTACCCTGTCATTCTGACATTCCACCAACTCTAGGAAATCGAACCACCAATATTTTGCAACCGTATTCGAATATATTTTTGCTTGAAACTGATCTGCATTCAGATTATTCAAATCAAACATGCATGTTTTCCAGATTTTCTTTGTATCTTTTGAGAATCCAAATCTTTCACTGTAGTCCCTTTCATCAAAGAAACCTGTATGCTCAATTTTAGCAAGAATACACTTTCTGTTTCCATTATCCTCAAACAATGCAAAAATCAAACTTCCCTTCTGTACACTGATGTTCATATGCCCAATCCGAGCCTGAGCTTCCCGTTCATTTCTGACAAGTCTTTCTGCAATTGAATCTATCTTTTCTTCAATCGCATCTGGAGTTTCCAGATTTCCTGCAATCTCAAGAATTCCCGCAATAACTTCGGTTCTTGTTGACTGTGTATGATATTCCCTGATGGAAACATTGTTGCTCACATGAACAATCAATTGTTCAATATAATCTTTAAACTTTGGCATCATATTCACATTTCTTCTTTGAACACTGTTGTTTTCATAATCAATCACTCTGACTGCCTGTGCAATTATTTCCATCATAACTCTCCTTCATTTTATCTTTTGTTTATAAAACCTTTGTTGGAATTATCTATTTCACTCTAATTCTTTTCCATTCCAAGTAATCCAGATTCTGATAATACAAATATTTATAATTCAGAATCATTAGTCATGTTTATATCAAGTTCTCACAACATATCAATATCGTCACTGTAAATACATTTTCCACCTTTATCAATTTTGTATATCACCTCTTTTTCCCATACGGATTAATGTTACCTCTTCATGTTCTATATGTGAATATCCATCCACGTTTTTCTACACTCTGTCTTTCATTATAACAATCTCCATATTAGACCGCAACAATTTTTCTATATTTGTATGTACTATTTCACATATATAAATAAATGCTTATTTAAGCTAATCCTTTCTTCCACCCCATTATCAAACCTATACACCATCCTCCTCCGATCAAACACCGGATTCGCATCGTGTATAACGCTATGATGATTCGGGCATACAATCATCTGGTTATTCGCATCATTATTCAAACTATTAACAAAATAATCAATGTGATGTGCCTCTGCGATATGTGAACCATACTTTTCTCCAATCACCTGCCCACATATCTGGCATCGATATCCATATAGTAGCTTCAAATTTTCTCCAATTTTTCTGTTCAGTTTACGAATCTTGACAATTTGTAATTTCTTTTCTATTCCACTACTTTTATCTTCCATCTCATATTCTATTTCGTTCTCCACAGTCCGCTTTCGCATTCCTTGAATTGCCTTTTTCATAACCTGAAAATCATCCTGTGCTATTGGCTCCAGAAGAAAAGTATCTTCATATTCTGTGGTATAAATAGCAAGATATTCTTTTAGTCCATCCGGCATTTTTATATAACTTCTGTCTTTAGGATCTCTACTTTCACGAATCATCTTTATGCAACTCATGCTTTTGAAAAAATATTGCTGAAGTGCCTGTGACAGCTCACCATTTCTTGGATATCTGATCTGATATGCATCCTTCTTTCTCTTTTCTACTGAGTTATTCATATTAACGATTTTGGCATCATACGTTTTTCCATTCATGAAAAAATGAATGATTTTAGATTGTCCTCGTTGTAAAAAATTCTCCATATTTTGAAGAAAAATCACCTGATTATCTAACGGCAAGGTAAAGCCTTCCATCAACGTAGACCAATCTATTTCTTTTTTATACACATAATTTTCTGATTCCATACGCATCTTCTCCAGCACTATAAAAGTGCTTTTATCTTCTCTTTATACCGTCTTCGATAATAATCCATCGCCCTATACTCAATAACATCCTTCATTTGTTCCGCCAGCACCGGCTCCTTCACAATCTCTTCCATTTCATTCCTCAATGCCAACGCCGCGCCATCCTTTTTCACAAAAAATTCTTCCTCTGATTTCAATAGAAAGTGTACCGGCATTTTCATTATCTTTTGGATATGGTTCTTATCCGAAATCTTGCGATATTCCTCATATGTAATCTCTTTCTCCAGATCTTTCCAGTTTGTTCCTGTAGAGAAGAATTCTTTCCAGCTTGCCAGAAGTTCTGCCTCTGATAGCTCCATTCTCACATTTCCATGGTTATAAAAAGCCATCAGTACCGGCATTTTATACACCTTGCTCATGTTGGTGTTTTCCAGCAGATTTATAAATTCTTTTCCGATTCCCTGACAGAATCTTTTCTGCTCATCTGTGAGTTCATCCAATTCTTCCAGATAATTCAAATACTTTTTAAACGGATTCTCATTCGAATGTGTGACCGCCATCTGATAAACATCATCATCCATATAAGTAAACAAATCCATTCTGGTTGGTTGTTTGCCAAGCAATTCTTTGATTCGGAAATACTCGTTTCTGATCTGTTCTTTGATCGTCAGTTGTTTCTTGTCCATTTCTGCAAACAGATCAATTAATCTCATATCAAAATCAACAAAACAATCATCTGGGTAGTTCGTTTTGTCTGCCGGATAATAGGTTCCTTTTCCTGTTTTATTTCTCCCAGTCAGCAAATATCTGACTCTTCCCGCTTTTTCATAATTGCCGATAAAGTCCAGAACATTGAGATATTCTTTTCCCTTATTTCTGCGCAATCCTCTTCCAAGCTGCTGTAGAAATACAACCGGAGATTCTGTCGGACGCAGGAACATTACCATATCAACTGAAGGAATATCTACGCCTTCATTGAACATATCCACTGAAAAGATAACTTTGATTTCTCCATTTTTCAGTTTCTCAATCGCTTCTGCTCTGTCCATGGAAAACTCTCCATCTGCATTACTATAAACTGCTGCCGACGGAATTCCTCTTTTACCGAATTCTTTTGCCATTTCTTCTGCATGTTTTCTGGAACAACAGAATCCTAATGCCTGACTGGAACCATATTTGCAATAATATTTGTAAATCAACTCATGCCTGTAAGCATTCCCGATATAAGTTCTGTTCAGTTCTTCTTCCGCATATTTTCCCTTAACTATATGTAGCTTTGTGTAGTCAGTCTCATCATAAATTCCATAGTAATGAAACGGAACCAGCATTCCCTTATTGATTCCGTCTTTCAGTGAAATCTCATACGGCACATTGTAATCGCAGATTTCATATATATTTTTGCCGTCCATTCTCTCAGGCGTTGCCGTCAGTCCAAGGAGAAACTGCGGTCTGAAATATTCTACAATTCTTCGATATTGGTCATTGACTGCATGATGAAATTCATCAATCACCACGTAATCGAAGTAATCCGAAGCAAAATATTGTTCATTTAAGTATTCCGATTTCCCAAGGCTTGCTACCGAGGCAAATATAAGCGGTTTATCTGTGCATTTTTCAGCTCCCATAAAAAATCCATAGTCTTTGGAATTTCTTACGTTCTGAAAAGAAACTGCTGCCTGTTTCAGAATCTCTTCCCTATGTGCAACAAACAACACTTTCTCATATTTTTTTGAATCAAAAGCAGCCAAAAATGTTTTTCCGATGCCCGTTGCAGCTTGAATGAGTGCTTTCTGTGCTCCTTCTGCTCTTGTATCTTCCAATGCGCACAATGCCTCGATCTGTGCTCCTCTTGGTTCATATAAAGGTTTTATTTTCGTATCATTTGTTTCCGACTCTGTAAAGTCATATCTGTCAAGGTCTTTTGCCACCGCCGGACGATGCCAGTTCTGGGAGTAACGTTTTAATTCTTTGTCATCAATGATAATGGAATGATTCACAAATAAATCCTCAAATGTACGAAAGAACTCTTTGTAGTTTTCCGGGTCTTTCTGACTGCTGAATCGATAATTCCATTCTATTCCTGAGGTCAGCGCACTTCTGGAAATATTAGAAGAACCGATATAAAGTTCACTGTAATCTGTATAATGGAAAATGTAAGACTTTGGATGAAAGGAACGTCCTTTTTCACAATAAAATCTAAGATCAACTCTGTCACCAAGTTTTCTTTTGATCAGATATAGTGCTGATGGCTGTGTAATTCCAAGGTAGTTTCCTGTCAGGATTCGAATTTTGGCTCCACGTTTCAAAGTATGTTCCAGTTCCTTCAGCAGCATTCTCACTCCGGATTCCATAAGAAAAGAAACAATGATATCAACGCTTTCCGCTTTTTTCATACTCTGGATCAGCTGATAATATAGCTGTCTTCTTTTATCCGGTCCGCCGGTCATTGCATCTGTGGAATATTCGTTTTCATACCCGATGTTTACTTTTTCTGTAGAAGTAAATTCAGCCATTTTTCCTCACCTCTTCCCGGTCGGACATCTCCTGTAATCCATTGTTCTTCTATTTTAAGACCATGCATGTCATGTATGAAATCTTTAAATGTATCTGTCGTAAAATCGGTAAAATATCTTCCGTTCCGTTCACCTTCAAATTCTCCGTATTTAAAAGAGGTATAAATCCATCCTTTCGATTTCAATGCTGCATACATATTTTTCAAAACTTCACGCAGTTGTTTTTTCGGCAAATGGAGAATAGATGCACAAGCCCATATGCCATCATATTTTTCTTTTTCATCCAATTCCTGAAACAGCATCTGCCTGACTTTGATTCCCGTATATTCACTTGCAATCCGACACAATTGTTCTGAACCATCAACTGCATCCACCTGATATCCACGACTCAGAAAGTACTTTGTATCTCTACCTGCACCGCAGCCAAAGTCAAGAATATACGCATCTGGGTTAAGTTTCTCCAGAAATTTATCTTGCACTTCTGTAAACTTTACCGAAACAGTCCCAGAGGCAAAAGACTGCGCATTTTCGTTGTAATATTTTAATGTTTTATCTATATCTGCCATATATTCACTCACCAAACGCCATCCCGCACTGATTTCACTCCTGTTTTATCTGCAAAATACCTGTTTTGTTTCTTATGCCTTAATTTTTCTGATAAATCTAACTTCTTTGTGACATATTATACATTTTTTTGACATAAACAGCAACAATTTTCGTCAGACATTTTTTGTTATATTCACTTATCTATAATACGCAAAAACTGTTGCATATTTCTTTTTTGATATCTTTTCTCTTTCATCAACTTCCATATAAAAAGAAAGCCAGACTGCACATAGGTTTCTTCCCCTACATACAGTCTGGTTCTCTGATTCCATCATTCATTTCTGGTAATAAGTCAATAAATCAGACATTCCATTACTCTTCCGCATCCATCTCCGACTTAATCTCATCCTCGCAGTCTGCCATTGCCTGCAGTGTCATAGTGAGCAGCTTCTGCAGTTCCCAGCCAAGTTGTTCGGCTCCTCGCTCGATGACTTCTCTGGAGCATCCTGCTGCGAAGCCTTTGCTCTTGTATTTCTTCTTGAGGGATTTGAGTTCCATGTCTTTTGTGCTTTTGGATGGTCTCATAAGTGCTGCTGCCCAGATAAGTCCTGTAAGTTCGTCCGCCGCAAAGAGTACTTTTTCCATTTCGTGTTCCGGTGCTACGTCAATGGTTGCGCCACATCCTACTGTGATACCGTAGCCGTGGGATACAACTGAATGGATTACGTCTTCGCCTACGCCTGCTTCGCGGAGCATTTCCGGAGCTTTCAGGCAGTGTTCTTCCGGATATAGTTCAAAGTCGATGTCGTGGAGGAGCCCTACAATTCCCCAGTATTCTGCATCTTCGCCATAGCCAAGTTCACTGGCATACCATTTCATTACTGCTTCTACAGTCAGGGCATGCTGAATATGGAAGGGATCCTTGTTGTATTTCTTTAATAATGCGAATGCCTCATCTCGTGTAATTGTTTTCATTATTTTGTCACTCCTCATATCTGAATTGTCAGGCGGATAAAATATCTGCTTTGCTACTTGCTCATAACTGAATAACTGCTCCGCAGTTTATCTGTCAATCTGGATCTGACATGCTTCCATTGCTTTCAGTGCATTCTCATGGCTTTCCGGTGTTACGCCTGCGCAACATTTAGCGTCTACGATGATCGGAACTTCCGGGAGAGATGCTTTTGCCAGAAGTGCATTGGAAATAACACAGATGTCTGTGCATAAACCTACGAATGTGATACTTTCGATTTCATTATCCTCATTCATTGCCACCAGTTCTCCTGCAAGGTCTGTGGAACCAAAGGTTTCTTTATCAATGGGTTCTGTTTTTCTGAGTGCATCTAATTCGCTTCTGATCTGCCAGCCTTCAGTGTCACGGATACAGTGCGGTACAGGAAGCTTCTGTCCTTCCTGGGTGTCAAGATAGTAAGTCTCATGGGTGTCTCTGGTAAAAAGAACAACTCCATCAAAATTTTCGATTTTCTCTTTTACACCAGGTACAATGGCAACTGCCTCTTTTGTTCCAAGAGCTCCGTCGATGAAGTCATTCTGCATGTCTACAACTACTAATACCTTCTGCATATTTCCTTCCCTTTCGTTCTTTCTGCACATTTTTTCAGATAATGCTATAAAATCTCTGGAAACGTATGCTGTTATTATTTGTTATTACTATACAACGACAAAGTGTTTTTGTACAGGCAAAAGTGCCTGTTTTACTATAGCAATTCCATAAAATATCAATCATCTATTTTTCAGTATATTTTTCAAATCTGTACTTCTGTTTAATATCTGGATATTTGTCTCTGTCTACTTCACTCATAAACATATCATAGGGTCTGGCACAGATTTTGAAGGGTGCGTAGAGTGCCTGGTAAATCATCAGTTTTTCACCATTTTCTGTGTGATGGGCTACTGCCAGGACTTTATAGAGATATTCGGAAGTATCCGGGGATACCCATTCTCTTTTGAAATGCTGTACAATGTCGCCTGTATGGATATCGTGTTCCGGTGATTCTGATGTATTTTCATTTTCTGCACTGTCAGGTTCTTCTGGTTCTGTGTTGAGTTCCATATATTCTTCTTTATCAAGGGAAACCGGGATTCCGGAACGGCCATTGATGTGGACGCCGCCATACCAGGTACCTGTGACCTCACAAATATCACCTACTTCGTATTCCATGCTGCAGTCATTATTTTTCTTTATGATTCTGATCTTTGCCATCTTTTATTTTTCCTTTTATCTCTTATCATTTTAAATATATTCACATTTTTTATTTCCAATTTTTCCAAATCTCTGGCTGATATCCCACTGTCGCCTGTTTTCCGTTTCTTACCACAGGGACTTTGATGATGCTCTGGTTTTCGAGGATTTTCTCTGCTTTGTCTTCCTCTGCAATATAGGTGATCAATGCCAGCAGGTCTTTATCCTTGCAGTCAGTATCTATCAGCTTGTTATAACCACCAATTGCCTTGCAGACAGATTGGAATTCACCTTTACTTAAGCCTTTTTCTTTCATATCTATAAACTGATATTTAATTCCCCGTTCTTTGAAATAGCGTTCTGCTTTCTTGCTGTCAAAATTTTTCTTTGTTCCGAATATTTGTATATTCATAGTTTCCTTTCCATTTTATAGCAAAGCAATTTCAAATTACTCTACACATTATTTTTCTTTTTTATTACTCCGATTGCATGACCCAGTATCCTGATCTGATCCGCATTGACCATCATGGGTTCATACTCATCATTTTCCGGAATTAGCAAAATGGTACTTCCCATCTTTCGAAAAGTTTTTAATGTGACATTTCCATCAAGTTCTACAGCCGCAATCTGCCCGTTATCTACCACATTTGTTTTCCGCAAAACGACTTTGTCTCCATTATTAATATCTGCATTAATCATAGAATTTCCCCGTACAGTCAAAAGGAAAGTTTCCGCAGGTGCTGAGATCCATTCTAATGGTAATTTACATATCTCTGTTATACCTTCCGTCATTTCTATCGGAGTTCCTGCTGCTATTTCAGCAAATACAGGACATTGTACCAGTTCATTCTCTTTTAAACTTCTCTGCGCATTTTCTTCCTGAAGGATAAATTCATCCGGACATTCTTCGTCACACATATACCTGTATTTTTTGTCCCGTACAAAATCCACATATATATATTCAGCAATTCCTGACGGAAGCATTGAAACATCAAACTTCGGAATATCCTCTACTTCTACTCCCTCTTTATTGATAAGTTTCAGTTCATTTCCATCTGTAATAATTCCATAGCAAACCTCTGGACTTACAGCCATATAAGAGCGCAATTGTTCTTCAGCTACGCTTATTCCTGCCTGGTATTGTTTTACCTCAGCCATAATATACGGTACTATCCGATTATTTTTATAAACCATGACAACGACATCAACAAATCCCATTTTTGAGAAAACCTGTACTTTATATTCTACATCTAGCAATTCTGACGGATAATGATAAACTGTTTTCAGTTCATTCAACAACCATTGACGTATTTTTTCTTCTTTACTATAAAGATCTGCAATTTTGTCCTTAAACATATAATTCTGTAAAGGAATATCTGTCAGGCAACGAAATGCCGCTCCCTCCCTCATTTTCAGAAATTTTGGTTCTATACTTGAAATAAACCTCGAAGGAACGCCATGACAACTCATATACAATCTCTCTGTTGCCCTTGTCATACCTACATAAAGTAATTTTCTTTCCATTGTTTCTACATAAGCGGCATCTTCGTTTTCCTGCAATAACATAGGATTCGGAATTAATTTGTCTGATAATCCCATAAGAATTACTATTTTAAACTCAAGCCCTTTTATAGAATGCATAGTCAGCAGCTTAATTGCCTCTTCTCCGAAATTGATTCCTTCCTGAGAAGTATACAGCGTCATCTTTATATTCTCATCTGTTTCTTTTTTAACTTCTTCCAGGATTCTTTTGGTTCTGGCAACAATTGCAATTTCTTTCGCTTCATAGCGTTTAAGAAGTTTCTTTAAAAGTTTTTCCACTCCCAAAATTTCTTCCCCAATTGTATTATACCGGGCAAAAACGGGATAAATCCCCTGCTTATCAATAAGGGAAGGTTTTACAAAGTTATCATCATTTACAATATCTGAGTCTTCTCTGATCAGACTATATGCAGCCTCAGCAATTTGTGTTGTTGTACGATAATTTTTTGCAAGGGATGTGCTTCTTCCTGTCATATCCAAACCTATGCTTGTAAAGCTCCGTCCCTTCACAAGCCATGATGTACTATAAATACTCTGTGCTGTATCTGCTACAAACATAATACTACTGTAATCCTTTTCAGAATCATACATTTGCATAAGACATTGCAGCTGAACTCTGGATAAATCCTGACTCTCGTCAATAATAATATGTGTATATCCAGATATTTTATGGTTTTTCAGATACTTTAAAGCATACAATGCGACATCCTGAAAATCACAAAGATTTTGCGCATAGCACTCTTTCGTATATGTTGCCATTAATTCATAAATCGCCTGTCTGATCCGGCTGTTTTTCTGTAATTTCTGTGGTCCCTCATTGCTTCCTTTGCTTCCCATTCTTCCAATCCTGTCAGCCGACTGATAACTTTCATATTCCACATAATTACAAGCCTTAATCCATGCAATTTCATTTTTCAAAAATCCTAAATACTTTGCATCCAGAATTTTGACATCCCCGAATGTCTTTTTTACATTACTGAGACTTTTCTGCCATATTTCAATTTCTTTTTGTCCTTGGACAATTTGAAGCAGCTTCCCTTTTTCCTGACAAAATGCTCTAAAATAAGAATACAACAGTTTATCTATATTCGTTATTTTTACGTTTTTCTGTAATTCTGTTTTATCAAACAATCCATATTGGTCATCTTTATCAATCTGACCATATATATACTCAATATAATTTGTCAGACTTTTATTATAGGTGACCATCAATATTTTATCGCTCGCACCATAACAATAATTATCAAGCAAAAATGAAATTCTATGTACTGCTACTGTAGTTTTTCCAGAACCTGCTACCCCTCTAATGATTGAATGTCCCATGGCTGAACTCCGAATCAGTTTTTTCTGTTCCAGATTTAGCTGCATACCTTATCTCCTGTATCTTCAAAATATCATAACCATTCCCTGTTTGCACAATTATAATAATTGATATTCATAGTCTTTTGATAACTGTTCAGTATCTTCTTTGAAAATAGACATCTGAATAGTTACATCTTTTGTACTTTTATCTTATCATAACTGCTAGATGCTTTCAATGTCAGGTCTTATGCAATTTGTTACGTTCATTTTAAATTTCCATCTATTTCACAGTTTTTTCAAATTCTCACCACATATTTCTCACATTTCCTGGTTATATTATTACCTGTACAGAGCAAAGAGTAATTGCAAATAAAACTTTTTCTTTTTCATACTTTTGCCGGGAATCCATAAGGTTCCCGGCCTCCTTCTTTTATTCCGATATTTTTCAGTCCTATTCCATTAAATTTTCTTTTTAATATGGTTATAGATATTCAGTCCTTTTGTCTGTCCGTATTTGGAAATGATAGATCTGTAAATCTGCTGCTTTCTGTTTTTGTCTTCTGCATTTTTCTCCACAGTTGTGGAAACATAGTTTACCACTTCCTTTGGCATACCTGCCTTGTCAAGAACCAATACTAATTCCTGCTGTAATCTCTTTGTTCCGGCTTTCATGTCAATTATCTTTTGTTTTGGCTTTTTTGTATTCTGATTCTCTGATTGTTTGGCAGACTGCTTTTCAGATTGTTCATCCAACTGTTTTTCTGCTTTCTGACTGGATTGTTCGGTCATCTGTCCGTCTTTTTCTTTACCGGTCTGTTTTTTTACCTGTTTCCTTGTATGCACCTGTTTTCCGGAAATCTTCTCATTTCTGGAGACTTTCACATCTTTTTCTGTTTTCCAGAACTCTATAATATGGTCAAAGCCTGTATCTTTGCTGATTACAACAATTTTGCATTCTTCATCCTGCCCTGTGCACTCTTTTCCTATCAGGTATCCCAGATAAGAGCCCAGATGCATATCTGCTGACTGATTTCCTGTCGGTACTTTATGTGTGACCAGCTTTGCTTCTCCGTGATCATTAATAATATCCAGATCTATTTTTCTGCTGTTATCTGTATAAAAAAGATGGATAATATCTGTTTCCCGTAATTTTTTGCATCCTTTGAATCCTTCGCTTCCTACATTTTCATAATCAATTAAATAATAAGTTTTGATAATCTTCATCCTCTCTTTATTTTTCTCTGCTGTATAATACTCTGTCATTTTTCAGCCGGATAATTCTTTCCTATTTTAACATGCATCTTTCTTCGGCACAACCACATAGTGGCAGCTCTCCTGGTTAGTATTTCCTGGTTGTCTTTCCCGTCTGTTCCATCCAGACAGAATATTATCATATCCACGAATAGTATTCCCATATTGCCACTATAATAAATTTACATACCTTTTGTGAAAAGTGACGGATTTTTATTAGTTTTAAGTTGATAAATCTTTAACAAAATTCAAAAAAACGCAAAAATCCTGTTGATTTTAAGCGTTAAATATGTATAATAGTAAAAGAGAAGCGATACCCATTCGCTTTTATGGTAAGGTATCTTAAGCCTGTTTAAACAGGCGCTTTCATTAACGAAGAAAAGAGGTTAAACGTAAGATGGCAAAAATCGATTTAAGCAAGTATGGCATTACCGGAACTACAGAAATTGTCTACAACCCTTCTTATGAAGTATTATTTGAAGAAGAAACCAAACCGGAACTGGAAGGCTTTGAAAAAGGTCAGGTCAGCGAACTTGGTGCAGTTAACGTTATGACAGGTATCTACACAGGACGTTCTCCTAAAGATAAATATATCGTTATGGATGAGAACTCCAAAGATACAGTATGGTGGACAACAGACGAATACAAAAACGATAACCATCCTGCAACTCAGGAAGCATGGAATGCAGTAAAAGAAATCGCTAAAAAAGAGCTCTCCAACAAGAGACTTTTCGTAGTAGATGCATTCTGCGGTGCTAACAAAGATACTCGTATGGCTATCCGTTTCATCGTTGAAGTTGCTTGGCAGGCACATTTCGTAACAAATATGTTCATCCAGCCAACAGCTGAAGAACTTGAAAACTTCGAGCCAGATTTCGTTGTATACAACGCTTCCAAAGCTAAAGTTGAAAATTATAAAGAATTAGGCCTTAACTCTGAAACAGCTGTAATGTTCAACATCACAACTAAAGAGCAGGTTATCGTAAACACATGGTACGGCGGAGAAATGAAGAAAGGTATGTTCTCTATGATGAACTACTTCCTTCCATTAAAAGGTATGGCTTCCATGCACTGCTCTGCAAACACAGATATGAACGGCGAGAACACAGCTATCTTCTTCGGTCTTTCCGGAACAGGTAAAACTACTCTTTCCACAGACCCGAAACGTCTCCTGATCGGTGATGACGAGCATGGCTGGGATGACAACGGCGTATTCAACTTCGAAGGTGGATGCTACGCTAAAGTTATCAACCTTGACAAAGAATCTGAGCCGGACATCTACAATGCGATCAAACGCAACGCTCTTCTTGAGAACGTAACACTTGATGCTGAAGGCAAGATTGATTTCGCAGATAAGAGCGTAACAGAGAATACTCGTGTATCTTATCCGATCAACCACATTCAGAATATCGTTCGCCCGATTTCTTCTGCACCGGCAGCTAAGAACGTAATCTTCCTGTCCGCAGATGCTTTCGGAGTACTTCCTCCTGTATCTATCCTGACAGAAGCTCAGACTCAGTACTATTTCCTGTCTGGATTCACAGCTAAACTTGCTGGTACAGAGCGTGGAATCACAGAGCCTACACCTACATTCTCTGCTTGCTTCGGACAGGCATTCCTTGAACTGCATCCGACAAAATACGCAGAAGAACTTGTTAAGAAAATGGAAAAGAGCGGAGCAAAAGCTTACCTCGTTAACACAGGATGGAACGGAACAGGAAAACGTATCTCCATCAAAGATACTCGTGGTATCATCGATGCAATCCTTAACGGAGATATCCTTAATGTTCCTACTAAGAAGATTCCATTCTTCGATTTCGAAGTTCCTACAGAGCTTAACGGCGTAGACACAGGTATCCTTGATCCTCGTGACACATATGCTGACGCTTCTGAATGGGAAGAAAAAGCAAAAGATCTTGCTGGAAGATTCATCAAGAACTTTGCTAAATACGAAGGAAACGCTGCTGGTAAAGCACTTGTTGCAGCTGGTCCTCAGTTATAATTATAATTGCTGAATTAAAGTTAATTATAATTAAATTATAATTTTATTGTCCAAATGAGTACGAAAGGGATGCGAGTAATTCGCATCCCTTTTTCATGTTGTTTCGGTGGTCAAGCGGATATTCGCAATCCGCTTCGCTACAGGGCTCTGAGTTTTTCTGCCACTTTCTCATATGCGGGTACCGGAACGTGATATTCTTCTCCCATTCTTACTACTTCGTAAACTAATCCGTCAATTTCGGACTGTTTTCCTGCCATGATATCCCGCTGCATGGAAGTGGTTGCTTCCGGTGCGAGGTTGGAAAGGATTTTTAAATTTACTTCTGCCATATCTTTCTGGAAAGGAACTCCCATGGCTTCTGCAAGTGCTGCGATTTCTTTTATCATGGTCTTAAAAAGTTCTCTGGCTTCGCCTTCTTTCTGGAAATCTGCGGCAGTTGCGTGGTAATAGAGTCCTGCTGCCCCGATCGGGGATACATAGGAAAATTTCTCCAGTGCTTCACGGCGGATGTTTTCCGAAAGAGTCCCGTCGATATGACTGTCACAGAGGTCTTTCTGAATCTCTTTCAGTTCCGGTCGGAATTCTGCTTTGTCTCTTACGCCGAATACAATGTGCAGAATCTGTCCATGCTGGAGAAGTTTTCCCGGTTCTTTAATGTTGGCAGAAACATAGATGCAGCCGTCCGTTACCAGAAAATCCGGCAGTTCTTTCTGCATTTTTCCACCTGTTCCATATATATTCAACACTGGAATTACGATAGTATTTTTCCTGGCAATGCGTTTGATAAACGGAATCGTTTCCTGTAAGGAATAGCCTTTTACGCAGACAAAAATTACGTCCGGATGCTCTGCATAATGCTCCATATCTGTAGCAGGAATGCTTATGTTTTCCTCTGTTTTATCCCACATTTTCTCCAATGTAAGACCCTGTTTCTGGATCTTTTTCAGGTGTTCGCCTCTCGCGATCAGGGTTACGTCCTTGCCTGCTTTTTTCATATAATATCCGGTAACACCACCGGTTCCTCCGGCTCCAATGATTAAGTATTTCATATTTATTTTCTGCCCCGCTTTCATTGTTTTGATTCTTATATCATAGCACAATTGCAATTTTTCTTCAGTATATTTTATGCATTACGCTGACATAATTTTGCATTGACAGTTTATTTTTTGCCCTGTAATATCAATGGTATCAATATCAGAATATATTACACAGGAAAAGTATTAAGATGGAACGATATCTGGAATTTAGAATAGATGAACAAACTACAGAACTTAAAATGGAAGCATTTCTGAAAAAGAATGCAGGACTTACAAAACGGCAGATCAGCCAGGCGAAGTTTCGACCGGACGGGATTACCAGAAACGGAGTTCGCTGTCGTGTAACTGAGACAATATATCCAGGCGATGTGATCCGCGTTTGTCTGGAGGAAGCCGGGACTGCTTCTGCGCATCTTGAAAATTATAATGACGGAATCAGAAGTAAGGATTTGTCGGATTTCCATTCCAACAGAGCTTCAGCTCCAGTTTCCGAAACTTCTTTTTCTCTGAATATTTTATATGAAGATACGGATATTCTGGCGGTTGATAAACCGGCAGGAATGGTTACGCATCCAACGGGAATGCATTATACAGACAGCCTCTCCAATCTTGTTGCCGGTTACTTTCGAGAGAAAAATGAACAGGTCTGTGTCCGCCCGGTGGGGCGGCTGGATCAGGAGACTTCCGGGATTGTGGTTTTTGCCAAAAATCAGGTAGCAGCTTCAAGGCTTCAATCTGTAAAATCTCCATGCAAAATTCACAAGCAATATCTTGCCGCTGTATCCGATACTTTGCCTGTAGATATGCCTGGTGTCTGGCATACCTTAGATTTACCGCTGATGCAGGACCCGGAGAATCATCTGAAAATGAAAACTGCTGCTGATCTTTCCTTACATTCATCTGCATTATCGGGAAAAATCAAAACAGCAGTTACTCATTATCATACTCTTTTTTCCAGTCAGGACTGGTCGCTTATCACACTTAAGCTGGATACCGGACGTACCCACCAGATCCGTGTCCATATGGCATCCACAGGACATCCTTTGCTTGGAGATACTCTTTATCATTCAGACGATAAAATATCTTCCTGTGCTTCCTTTTCCAGGGCAGCCCTTCATGCATGGAAAGTTTCTTTTCAGCATCCTTTCAGAGATGAAATGCTCCTTCTGGAAGCACCATTACCTTTCGATTTTCGTGAACTGGTTTCACTTTCAGGGTCTGATCTGTTGTCTATTTAAGCTTCAAATTCTTTGATCAGATTTACCATTTCAATGGCACTGAGTGCACAGTCATAGCCTTTATTTCCTGCTTTTGTACCTGCGCGTTCAATTGCCTGCTCGATGTTTTCTGTGGTAAGTACTCCGAATAATACCGGAACTCCTGTTTCCAGTGATACTGATGCAATCCCTTTGGAAACCTCATTGCATACATAATCATAATGACTGGTATTTCCACGAATCACAGCACCTACGCAGATAACCGCATCATACTTTCCACTTTTTGCCATTTTAGACGCGATCAGTGGGATTTCAAAAGCACCTGGTACCCACGCTACCTGGATGTCCTCTTCTTTTACATTGTGACGTGTCAGCCCATCCATGGCACCACTTACCAGCTTGGAAGTTATAAATTCATTGAAGCGGGCTGCTACAATTCCTACTTTCATTCCATCTGATACTAATTTTCCTTCTAATGTTTTCATTTTTTCTGGTCCTTTCATCTGTAAATTTATATTTTTTAACCTGTACAGGTTTTTATATACGGTAAATTTTATTTTCGGGAACGTTATCGTTATATATGAAAATCCCCGCTGTATTTAATACTTCAGAATATGTCCCATTCGTAATTGTTTTGTCTTAAGATAACGCAGATCATACGCTGTGGCATTCATCTGTATCGGAACTCTCTGTTTGATCCTGATGCCAAATTCTTCCAACTGATAAACTTTATCCGGGTTATTTGTCAGCAGCCGCAGCTCTTTTACCCCAAGATTTCTCAGAATCTGCGCACCAATGTAGTATTCTCTTTCGTCTCCGGCAAATCCAAGTGCCAGATTCGCTTCGAGTGTATCCATTCCCTGTTCCTGAAGTTCATAGGCACGAAGTTTATTGATCAGTCCGATTCCTCTTCCTTCCTGTCTCATATAAAGGAGTATCCCTCTGCCTTCTTCCTCAATCTGGGCCATCGCCGCTGCAAACTGCTGTCCGCAGTCACAACGCTGTGATCCAAAAACGTCTCCTGTCAGGCACTCTGAATGCACACGGCACAGGACGTTTTCTCCATCTCCGATTTCACCTTTTACCAGTGCTACATGATGTTCCCCATTCAGGCGGTTTACAAATCCATACGCCATAAACTCTCCGTATCTGGTCGGCATTTTTGTGGTCGTCACGCGATCCACCAGAATATCATGGCATTTACGGTAATTCTGAATATCTTTAATTGTTATGAATTTAAGATTCCACTTTCCGGCAAGTTCCCGTAACTCAGAAGTCCGCATCATAGTGCCGTCTTCTCTCATAATTTCACAGCACAGCCCGCACTGTTTTAACCCTGCAAGTCTGCACAGGTCTACAGTTGCCTCTGTATGTCCGTTTCTTTCCAGAACACCGTTCTTCTTCGCCAGAAGTGGAAACATATGTCCGGGGCGTCTGAAATCTTCGGGTTTTGCATTCTCATCCACACATTTCATGGCAGTAACAGAACGTTCTGCCGCAGAGATTCCTGTAGTGGTGCTGATATGGTCTACGGAAACAGTAAAAGCAGTTTCGTGATTATCTGAATTTTCTGCTACCATCTGCGGGAACTGCAGTTTTCTTACATATTCCTCAGACATTGGCATACAGATAAGTCCTTTTCCGTGAGTTGCCATAAAGTTAATATTTTCTGTTGTGGCAAACTCTGCTGCACAGATAAAATCTCCTTCATTCTCTCTGTCCGGATCATCCGTTACCAGAATAATTTTTCCATTCCGAAGTTCTTCCAGAGCTTCTTCTACTGAATCAAATCCGTTCATTTTTTCTCTCCTTATGCAATGTATTTTTCTGATACAATATATTTTTCTGTTGTTAAGAGGGCAAAATCATTCGTATTGGCTGCTTATCTGGTTCGTGTCAGGCAGATAAAACATCCACTGTACAGTTCTGCATCAATCGAATAACCGCTTTGTGGTTAATTCTGTCAAAAGCCATACTTGTTCAGAAAATCCCGTGTAATATTACTTTTTATCGGCTGTTCTTTCACAGGCGTTATTAATTTTTCCACGTATTTTCCAATTATGTCTGTCTCCAGATTGACGATATCTCCTTCTTTGCGTTCTCCGAGGACTGTAATCTTTACTGTATGAGGAATTGCAGAAATGGAAAAGTCTGTTTCTGAGACTTTTGCCACTGTAAGACTGATTCCATCAACTGTTACAGAACCTTTTGTCACAATATATTTCATAATTTGTGGTGAAGCCTGAATGGTGTACCAGACAGCATTATCATCTCTGCGAATTTCCGTGATTTTTCCTGTTCCATCCACATGCCCGGCAACAATGTGTCCTCCAAATCTTCCATTTGCAGGCATTGCCCTTTCCAGATTTACATGCTGTCCCAAAGAAAGCTGAATCAGCGCAGAACGATTCAATGTCTCATGCATCACATCTGCTGTAAAACCATCTTCCAGACATGCAGTTACAGTGAGGCAGATTCCATTTACAGCTACACTGTCCCCTGTTTTCAGATCATCCAGAATTTTCTCTGCCCGTATCGTAAATACTGCTGAATTTGCTCCTTTTTTTATTTTTTTCACAGTTCCCAGTTCTTCAACAATTCCCGTGAACATTACTCTTCACCTCACTCTCTATAAGAAAATCATCTCCTATTCTGATTATTTCGCTGTTTTTTAATAATATTGCGCTGGCAGGATCAGGAAATCCTTTTCCTTCTATCGGTGTCTTTGCACTTTCTCCCCCAAAAAGTTTGGGTGCTATATAGGTCTGGACTTTCTGAACAATACCGCTTTCGAGTGCTGACCAGTTTAAAGTGCCTCCTCCTTCCAGTAAGATACTGTCTATCTTTGCAGCTCCCAGAAGTTCCATTAGTCTGTTTAAATCTATGTGTCCGTTTTTTTCCGAGACATCCAGAACTTTACATCCCATATCTTCATAATTCTTTATCTTCTGCTGGTCTTTACTGCTGGTTGCAAAGATTGTTGGAATTGTTGATGCCGTTTTCACAATTCTGGAATTCAGTGGTGTCCGCAAGTGGGAGTCACAGATAATACGCACAGGATTTCTGCCGTTTTCCAGTCTGCATGTAAGCATCGGATCATCTGCCAGCACAGTTCCCACTCCAGCCATAATCCCTGTATATTTCAATCTCTGTTTCTGCACATGCATTCTGGCAGCTTCGCCTGTCACCCATCTGGATGCGCCTGTATAAGTGGCAATTTTTCCATCCATGGTCATCGCATATTTCATGACTACATATGGTTTTTGATTCTGTATGTAATAGAAAAATGCTTCATTGAGTTTATCGCACTCTTCTTTTAAAACGTTTTCCGTTACTTCGATCCCATGCTCTTTCAGAATCCGGATTCCTTTTCCTGAAACCAGGGGATTAGGGTCCGAGGAACCAATAATCACACGTCTGATCCCCGATTCCAGGATTGCATTGACACACGGAGGCTGTTTCCCGTAATGGCAGCAAGGTTCCAGAGTAACATATATGGAGGCACCTTCTGGCTGTTCTGTACATGATGCCAGAGCTTCCCTTTCTGCATGAAGTTCACCGTATTTTCTGTGATATCCCTGGCCAATGACTTTTCCGCTTTTGACGATCACGGCACCTACCATTGGGTTAGGTGCTGTAAATCCCATTCCTTTTTGCGCCAGTTCTAACGCCATTTTCATATATTGCCTGTCTTTTTCCATATCCGTTATATCTTTCAATCCCTCATCTCCTGTTCTTCTGATGGTACTGATGATACCAAAAAAGCCCCGGTGTCTTTCAACATCCAGGGCCTGTAAATTAATATCTGTTTGAATTATCTTCGTGTGAATCTGACTTTTTGCTTCATCATTAAAACTGCTTTGATGATATAAAAAAGCTCTGGAATAAATTTATTATTCCAGAGCAGTCGCTTTCACAGATCAGTTAATTCTTCTGTATCTCTACTACTATCTTCTTTCATCCAGACTGTACTGTCGGCTTCGGAATTGCACCGAATCATACCTTACGGCTCGTGGGCTTTACCACCGGTAGGGAATTGCACCCTGCCCTGAAGATCTTATTTTATTTTTATCAGCAATTTCTAAATTTTATCCTGCTGATGTCTGAAAGTATACTCTTAACTTTTATTTATGTCAAGATTTTTTCAAACATATAATTTCAGTTTTTCAGGAAAGTAATTCTCTTACCATCTCTGCATTGAATGTCACACCTGTCAGGTGATCTACTTCAATCTGGTACAGGGCATTGGCTGCGATATGCTCTGCTGCCTGTTCCAGATCACGAATACCGCTTGTATTTTTATGCAATTCAACGATGGCATTCAGACCCTCTTCTGTTACTACGCATTCTTCTGTCTTGAGGCTCATGCGTTTCAGAACCTTCGGAAGGACGTATTTAGAGAAGATGATCTTCTTCTCTTCTGATGTATAATCCGGGATATCGATCACTGCAAAACGGGACATAAGAGGTGCGCTGATCTGGGATTTATCGTTTGCCGTAGCAATGGGATAAACGCCCACTGTGGGCACCATACATTCCATATAGTTATCTGTAAATCCAAGGTTGTCAAGCAGAGTAAGAAGTACGTCTGCAGGGTTTCCGTTGCCCTTACCTGACGCTGCTTTATCAAGCTCGTTGATAATAAATACAAGGTTGGATTCTCCTGCTGCCGAGAAAGCTTCCATGATGATTCCGGGCTTTGCGTTTGCATAGATTCTGGAACTTCCTGTAAGCTGTTCCGGATCATTGATGGAACTCATGTCCAGAGTTGTCCAAGGCAGTTTCAGGATACGGGCAACTGCGTATGCAATCTGGGATTTACCTGTACCTGCAGGGCCTACAAGGAGAAGTCCGTATGCAGGAAGTGTATGGGTACGGTTGATCTGGATGATTGTTTCAATGATACGCTGCTTTACAGATTCCATTCCGTAGAGTTCTTCGTCAAGGATTCTGCGGGCTTCCTGAGGATCAATTGCTTCAAAGTAATTACTCTTCCACTGTACATTCATCATAATGGAAAGAGCTCGCTGAGCATGGCGTCTTTCCTCCGGAGATACTTCGTGGGAACGGGCAACTGCAAGGTTTCTTCTTGCCCAGAGACGGATGTTGTCCGGAAGGGTTCTGCCTGCGCAGGTCATAAAATCAGTGATGCTCTGAATGCTTGTCAGCTTCATCTCGTCCCCTGTTTCTTCCTCATCTTCATCCTCAACAATCTCTGCAGGTGCACTGCTTGCAAGAAGTCTCTCGATCATAAACTGAAGAAATCCGTCTTCTGCGGAAAGCTTCGTACCGCCGCCAAAAGCAGTTTCACGGATCTTATAAACTGCATAACCATTCTCTTTATTCTCTCCTGAAAGACGCACATTGATATGATTCTCCCCAAGCCATTTCAGAAGACTTACAAATCTTGAATCAATACTGATGATATCTGCACTGAAAACACCGTCATCCTCTTTAAATTCAAAGGATGTACGTTTGATCGGATTGGTAAAAATACCGCAGGAATGATGTTTCCACTGACGGCTACTGTTATCCAGGATCATGATCGGTTTCTCAGGGGAAGTCTCCTTTTCATTGGACTGGAACGTAGTGTAGGTACATTCAGACTGTACGCCTGTTTTCTTGTCTGAAGCACCGCTGAAATCAAATACTGGCATGGTAAATACTCCTTTTATTTTATCCTTAATCAGTGTGTAATTTTTAATGTACAACTCTTTATTATTCTAGCAGAATCTTTTCTTTTTATCAATTCTTTCAAAAAATTATATCGTTACTGTTCACTCCACAATGGTATTTAGATAATCTATACCCTTAGTTAGTCTTAAGGGTCTAACAAAAAG
>OATU01000509.1_pt1 | contig 33893 bp, 28 predicted proteins | sample 1516711 | NCBI WGS metagenome assembly OATU01 (sample SAMEA2579971, study PRJEB22360) | human gut metagenome | biome: human gut; feature: human-associated habitat; material: faeces | place: Denmark | collected 2008/2010 | reverse complement strand
ATCTTGCACAGTTGGAAATCAAACTTGCGAACAAAAGAAATAAGCTAACATCGCACAGATTGAGATCAGGCAGCGGCTTCGGTCGCTGCTTTGTCTTTGCGTTAAGAAGAAAGGAGCAGAACACAAGTGATTCATCAGTATGTAAATAATGGGTATCACATCGTGCTGGATGTCAACAGCGGTTCCGTTCATGTTGTAGATGAACTTTGCTATGATGTCATTCAGGCGCTGGATACAATGGGAATAGATCAGGCAGAAAATCCTGTGGAAGAGTTGAAAAAAGAAGAAACAGCAGCAGGGCTTTTGGAGAAGCTTTCAGCAAAATATGCAGAGAGTGATCTGAAAGATGCCTATGGAGATATCGTGGAACTGACAGAAGCAGGTCAGTTGTTTACAAAAGATATTTATGAACAGTATATCGGGGAAGTGAAGCAGAGAAAGACAGTGGTAAAGGCGCTCTGTATGCACATCGCACATGACTGTAATCTTGCCTGCAAATATTGTTTTGCAGAAGAAGGAGAATATCATGGAAGAAGAGCGCTGATGTCCTATGAAGTTGGAAAGAAAGCGCTGGATTTCCTGATCGCAAACTCTGGAAACAGAAGAAATCTGGAAGTAGATTTCTTTGGAGGGGAGCCTTTGATGAACTGGCAGGTTGTCAAAGACCTGGTGGCATACGGACGTGAGCAGGAAAAGATACATAACAAAAATTTCCGTTTTACGATCACAACAAACGGTGTACTTTTAAATGATGAGGTACAGGAATTTGTCAACAAAGAGATGGACAATGTTGTCTTAAGTCTTGATGGAAGAAAGGAAGTCAACGATAAGATGCGTCCGTTCCGCAATGGAAAGGGAAGTTATGATCTGATCGTACCGAAATTCCAGAAGCTTGCAGATAGCAGAAATCAAGAGAAATACTATGTGCGTGGGACATTTACAAGAGATAACCTTGATTTTTCCAAAGATGTGCTGCATTTTGCAGATCTTGGTTTCAAACAGATCTCTATTGAACCGGTCGTAGGGGAAGATTCAGATTTCTATTCTATTAAAAAAGAGGACCTTCCAAAGATCTTTGAAGAGTACGATGCACTTGCAAAAGCACTTGTAGAGAGAGAGAAAGAAGGAAAAGGAGTGAATTTCTTCCACTTCATGATCGATCTCGACGGTGGTCCGTGCGTTGCAAAGAGATTGTCTGGATGTGGTTCGGGCACAGAGTATCTTGCAGTGACGCCTTGGGGAGATCTTTACCCTTGTCATCAGTTCGTAGGAGAAGAAGAGTTCCTAATGGGAAATGTAGATGACGGAATTGTGAAGCCGGAGATCGCAGAGGAATTCCGAGGATGTAGTGTATACTCCAAAGAAAAATGTAAGAATTGTTTTGCGAAGTTCTACTGCAGCGGTGGTTGTATGGCGAACTCTCAGAAGTTCCACGGATCGATCCATGACACATATGACATCGGATGCGAGATGGAAAGAAAGCGTGTAGAATGCGCGATCATGATGAAGGCAGCATTGGCAGAGTAAGGGAAAGAAGGTAACAGGACATGAAAAAATCAAGAGGAGTATGGAGCCTGATCGCGACTACACTTCTGATCGTTTTGCTCGGATTTACGACAATCGTCGGATTCGGAAAGGGAAAGATTGGTTCTGCAAAGAACATCACACTGGGGCTGGACCTTGCCGGTGGTGTGAGTATTACCTATCAGGCGAAGGATAAAAATCCTACTTCAGAGCAGATGAGTGATACAATCTACAAGCTTCAAAAGCGTGTGGAGCAGTATAGCACAGAGGCGACAGTTTACCAGGAAGGTGACGACCGGATCAACATTGAGATTCCGGGTGTGACAGATGCAAATAAGATCCTCGATGAACTTGGAAAACCGGGGTCATTGGTATTTCAGGATTCAGAAGGAAACGTTGTCTTAGAAGGAACGGATGTGAAAACAGCTTCTGCAAAGACAACGCAGGATGAGATGAACAACAAAGAGTATATCGTGGAACTGATCCTCACAAAGGACGGTACAGACAAATTTGCCAAGGCGACAGCGGAAAATCTTGGAAAACAGATTGCGATCGTCTATGATGGAAAGACGATCAGCAATCCGGTTGTACAGTCTGAGATTGATGGCGGACAGGCCTATATAGACGGAATGGCTTCCTATGAAGAGGCAGAAAATCTGGCATCTACAATCCGTATCGGAGGACTTCAGCTGGAACTGGAAGAACTTCGTTCTAATGTAGTCGGAGCGCAGCTCGGAGAAGAGGCAATCAGCACAAGTCTTCTTGCAGGAGCGATCGGACTTGCGATCGTGCTTGTATTTATGTGTATTGTATATCTGCTTCCGGGATTTGCATCCAGCATTGCTCTGATCATTTACACAGGACTGACACTGGTACTTTTAAATGCATTTAATATCACATTGACTCTGCCGGGTATCGCTGGTATCGTGCTGTCTATCGGTATGGCGGTCGATGCAAATGTCATTATTTTTGCGAGAGTCAGAGAAGAACTGGCAGCAGGAAGAGCTGTGAAATCAGCGCTCCGCATCGGATTTCAGAAAGCATTGTCTGCTATCATTGATGGAAATATCACAACATTGATCGCAGCACTGGTACTTGGATTAAAAGGCACAGGAAGTGTCAAGGGATTTGCGCAGACACTTGCACTTGGTGTGGTTGTGTCCATGTTTACAGCACTGTTCATTACAAGAATCATTATCTTCTCGCTGTATGCGATCGGTTTCCGTGATGTGAAGTTTTATGGAGCGAAGAAGACAACGAAAGTTCGCAACTTCCTCGGAAAGAAAGCAGTCTGCTTTGCTATCTCCGGAGTGATCATCCTCGGCGGACTTGGAATCATGGGATATCATGCAGCAAAAGGGCAGGGGGCATTTAAGTACAGCCTGGAATTTATGGGCGGTACTTCCACAAATGTAACATTCAATGAGGATTACTCAATCAAAGAGATTGATTCCAAAGTGGTTCCGGTTGTTGAGAAGATTACAAAAGATGCAAATGTGCAGACACAAAAAGTTGATGGTTCCAATGCGGTCATTATCAAAACGAGAAGTCTTGACTTAGAGGAGCGTGAAGCATTTAATAAAGCAATGGTAGACAATTTTGATGTGGACGAAAGTCTGATCACTTCTGAGAATATCAGCTCTACCGTAAGTTCCGAGATGAGAAGCGACGCAGTTGTTGCGCTTTTAATCGCGACAGCCTGCATGCTTCTGTATATTTGGTTCCGCTTTAAAGATGTGCGCTTTGCAACAAGTGCAGTCATCGCATTGTTAAATGACGTACTGTTTGTTGTAGTTTTCTATGGAGTGGCAAGAATTTCTGTCGGAAATACATTTATCGCATGTATTTTGACAATGGTCGGATATTCGATCAACTCGACGATCGTTATCTTCGACCGTATCCGTGAGGAATTGAAAGTGCAAAAACGTAATGAAGATTTGGCGACACTTGTCAACCGCTGTATTTCTGAGACACTGACAAGAAGTATCTATACGAACTTTACAACTTTTGTTATGGTTGTAATTCTCTTTATTCTCGGAGTAAGCTCTGTGAAAGAATTTGCGGCACCACTGATGGTTGGGATCGTAGGAGGAACTTTCTCTTCAATTACGATCACAGGTGCACTTTGGTACATTATGAGGACAAAGATTCAGAAGAAAAAATAGAAAAAGACAGGGGCGGGAGAACGAGGAGGTTCTTCTGCCCCTGTTTTTCGATGAGGTATATGATGGAAAAATGGTTTATTATGCGGAAGGGTGCACCGTTTCAGGAAATTGCACAGAAATTTCACATCAGCCCCATTCTCGCAAGACTGATCCGGAACCGGGAGATCACGGATGAGGAAGAGATCAGACTTTATTTAAACGGAACGATCGCAGAACTCCACGATGGAATTCTGATGAAAGATATGGACCGTGCAGTGGAAATTTTAAGTGAGAAGATCCGGGAGAAAAAGCCAATCCGGGTGATTGGGGATTATGATATTGACGGGGTGAATGCAACATATATCCTTTTGGAAGGAATAGAAAAGCTTGGTGGAGTTGTGGACAGCGACATCCCGGATCGTATGAAAGATGGATATGGACTGAATCAGGAATTGATCAACCGTGCGCTGGAGGCGGGGGTCGACACAATCATCACTTGTGATAATGGAATTGCGGCGGCAGAAGAGATTGTCTATGCGAAGAAGATGGGGATGACGATCATTGTCACGGACCATCATGAAATCCCATATGAAGAAAAAAATGGGGAAAAAGTGTATGAACTTCCACCGGCAGATGCGGTCGTTGATCCGAAGCGGATCGACTGTGAATATCCGTTCTCTTCCCTGTGTGGCGCGGCAGTGGCTTATAAGCTGGTGGAAACACTCTTCAATGTGATGGGGCAGGACGTGGAGGACGTAGATTATCTGATGGAAAATGTGGCGATTGCGACGGTAGGAGATGTGATGGATCTTGTCGGAGAAAACCGCATTTTTGTAAAGCAGGGACTGGAGATGCTAAAGTGTACAAAAAACTATGGACTGGATGCTTTGATTGAATGCACCGGCGTTGACCGGGCACATTTGTCTGCATATCATATTGGATTTGTCATCGGACCATGCCTGAATGCGGGAGGAAGGCTTGACACGGCAAAACGGGCATTGGAACTTCTGAGAGCCTCCAGTCGGAGAGAGGCAGATATGCTTGCGGGGGATCTAAAAGCATTGAATGACAGCCGAAAAGAAATGACACAGGCAGGGGTCGAGGAGGCGGTGAAGATGGTAGAGACAACAGCGCTTCAGAAAGACAAAGTGCTTGTGATTTTTCTTCCGGACTGCCATGAAAGTCTGGCCGGAATCATTGCCGGACGGATCAGAGAACGGTATCACAAGCCGGTATTTATTCTTACAAAAGCAGAACAGGGAGCAAAGGGCTCTGGCAGGTCGATAGAGAATTATGATATGTACGAGGAGATGAGTAAGTGCAAAGCTTTGTTTACCAAGTTTGGAGGACATAAGATGGCAGCAGGATTATCGCTTCCGGAAGAGAATATCGAAGTATTTCGCAGACAGATGAATGAAAAAACGGTACTGACACAAGAGGATTTCTGTGAGAAAGTATCGATCGACATGCAGATGCCACTCCAATATGTGACAGAGGAACTGGTAGAGGAACTGGAACTTCTGGAACCGTTTGGAAAAGGAAATACGAAACCGGTCTTTGTAGAAAAAGATATGCTTGTCCTAAATAGCCGGATTCTCGGGAAAAATCAGAATGTGCTGAAGATGCAAGTGAAAGACTTGGGAGGAACGGTGATGGATGCGATTTATTTTGGAGAGGCACAGGAATGTCTGGAAAAAATCAGGAGCGCAGGGGGAAAAATCACAGCGACGTATTATCCATCGATCAATGAATTTCGTGGACAGAAGACACTTCAGATCGTGATACAAAATTACAGGTGATTCGATATGATATAAATGTTGTTTCAAAGCAAAAAAAGTGATATACTAAACAATATCGTTTGAAGCAAAGGAGAAGGAGGGATCGAGATGTCAGAAACACTGGAAATCAGACCAAAAGAATTTAAAATGGTGGACGGCCACGCAGTTAAGGAGCCGGAAGACTATCAAGATCCCGAACTGTTGTACCAGTCATTAATCAAGAGGATAAGAGAGTATCATCCATCGGCGGATATCTCTATGATCGAGAAGGCGTACCGGATTGCAAAGCAGGCTCACGAAGGACAGAAGAGGAAGTCCGGAGAGCCTTACATCATCCATCCACTTTGGGTAGGAATCATTCTGGCAGAGCTTGAGATGGATAAAGAGACGATCGTTGCAGGAATTTTGCATGATGCTGTGGAAGATACGATCATGACGAGGGATGATATTGAGAGGGAATTCGGCGCGGAGGTAGCACTTCTTGTGGAGGGGGTCACAAAGCTTGGACAGTTATCTTATTCAAAAGATGTCGATAAGATGGAACTTCAGGCAGAGAACTTAAGGAAGATGTTTCTTGCGATGTCCAAGGATATCCGTGTGATCATCGTGAAGCTGGCAGACCGTCTGCATAATATGCGTACGGCACAGTTTTGGCCACCGCACAAGCAGAAGGAGAAGGCGAGAGAGACGATGGATATCTACGCTCCGATCGCACAGAGACTTGGAATTTCTAAAATCAAGAAAGAACTGGACGATCTGGCGCTGAAGTACTATCAGCCGGAAGTGTTCTATGATCTTGTGAAACAGATTAATGACCGGAAGACAGAGCGGGAGGAATTTGTACAACAGATTGTAGATGAGGTGGCAAGCCATATGAAGAATGCGGACATTCAGGCAGAAGTCTATGGCAGAGTGAAGCATTTCTTCAGTATCTATAAAAAGATGGTCAATCAGGATAAGACAGTAGATCAGGTCTATGATCTGTTTGCGGTCCGCATCATCGTAGATACGGTGAAGGATTGTTATGCCGCGCTTGGTGTGATCCATGAGATGTACACACCGATTCCGGGAAGATTTAAAGATTATATTGCGATGCCAAAGGCAAATATGTACCAGTCTTTACATACAACGCTGATGGGACCTGCGGGACAGCCGTTTGAGATCCAGATCCGAACGAAGGAGATGCACAAGACGGCCGAGTATGGTATCGCAGCACACTGGAAGTACAAAGAGAGCGGGGATGGCAAGAAGAATATTGCCATGCAGGAAGAGGAGAAGTTAAGCTGGCTTAGGCAGATTCTCGAGTGGCAGCAGAATACGGACAATCGGGAATTTTTAAGTCTGTTAAAGGGCGGTCTGGATCTGTTTGCCGAAGATGTTTATTGCTTTACACCGAACGGAGACGTGAAAAATCTTCCAAATGGTTCGACACCGATTGATTTCGCCTATGCGATCCACTCAGCAGTCGGCAATAAGATGGTCGGGGCGAGAGTCAACGGAAAGCTTGTGACGATTGATTACAAGATTCAGAACGGAGACCGCATTGAGATACTGACATCACAGAATTCTAAGGGGCCGAGCCGTGACTGGTTGTCGATCGTCAAGAGTACGCAGGCAAAGAATAAGATCAATCAGTGGTTTAAGAAGGAGTTCAAAGAGGAAAATATCATCCGCGGAAAAGAGATGCTTCAGGCTTATTGCAAGGCAAAATCTCTCGTGTTGAGTGACCTGACAAAGCCAAAATATATGCAAGTTGTGCAGAAAAAATATGGATTCCGAGACTGGGATGCAGTGCTTGCGGCGTTGGGACATGGAGGACTCAAGGAGGGACAGATTGTCAATCGCCTTGCTGAGGAATATCAGAAGGATCACAAGGAAGAGATCACGGATGAGACGATTCTTGAGAAAGTGTCAGAGGCGTCCAAACATAAAGTGCACATAGCAAAATCAAAGAGCGGAATTGTCGTAAAAGGAATCGATGATATTGCAGTCCGTTTTTCAAGGTGCTGCAATCCGGTGCCGGGGGATGAAATCGTGGGATTTGTGACAAGAGGAAGAGGAATGTCGATTCATCGCACAGACTGTGTCAATATTCTTCACTTGTCTAATGCAGAGCGTGCACGGTTGATCGATGCAGAGTGGGAACAGACAGAAAGCGATGCATCCAATGGACAGTATATGGCAGAGATTAAGATGTATGCGACAGATCGGCAGGGAATGCTGATGGAGATTTCCAAGATCTTTACGGAGAATAAGATTGATGTCAAGTCCATGAATGTGCGTACTAGTAAGCAGGGAACTGCGACCATTGAGATGGGATTTATTGTGCGCGGTCGTGAGGAATTGGCAAGACTGATTGAAAAGATGCGTCAGTTAGAAGGCGTGATCGATATAGAACGTAGTGTGGGGTAACAAAAAGAGATGAAAGTAGAACGTTTTTTAACTGGAATATTAAGTACGAACTGTTATGTTGCATGGAATGAACAGACGAAGGAAGCCGTAATCGTAGATCCGGCGACATATTCCAAGAAGTTGGCAGAATTTCTCCGAGAAGAGGGATTAAAGCCGCAGGCAGTGCTTCTGACACATGGACATTTTGACCATATTATGGGGCTGGATGCATTGCTTGAGGAGTATCCGGTTCCGGTATATGTCCATGAAGCAGAGAAAGGACTGATCGCAGATCCGAAGACAAATCTTTCTTTGACTTATACAAACGGGTACGTCTTTGAGGATGCAACCTATGTGACGGACGGTCAGAAGATTGCGGCTGCGGGGGTGACATTTGAAGTGTTATTTACACCTGGACATACATCGGGCGGATGTTGTTATTACGCGGAGACAGAGAACATGTTGTTCAGTGGGGATACACTGTTTCGGTGTTCCGTCGGAAGGAGTGATCTGCCGACGGGGGATGAGACGACATTGATTCGTTCTATCAAGGAGAAGCTCCTTGTTCTGCCGGAAAATACAGTGGTATATCCAGGGCATATGGCAGCGACGACTATTCAGACAGAGAAGACAGCAAATCCATTTCTGGCGTAAGTGGTGAAAAGATAAAACCAATTCTGCTCAGAAAAATGTCAGAATCATACAAGGAGCAGAAAAGGTGTTTTGTGTAAGGTAACTGAGGGCGGGGAAGCATTTTCCCGTCCTTCCTTCGTAAGAGAGAAGAGGAGTGCTGTCTGTGACAGTGGTGTAAAAAACACAGTGAGAGAATAAATGAGGAAGAGAAGAGAATGATTCGATTACGGATAAAAGACAAAAGTTATATCTATGATGTATTTCATATTGTAAAAGCATTTTTCCCAAATGAGACAGTAGAGCAGGAAATTGATGAGGAGCAGGGAATGTTTCTGGAGCTGGAGGTGTGTGTGCAGGAGCGCATTTGCAGAATCTGTGCGGAGATAAAGGAACTGGATGCATATGAGACAAAAAAAGAGAAGAAGCAGTATCTGGATCGAAAGATTTACCGGGCGCTTGCAGAATATTCCGGGAAAACGCTGGCGTGGGGAATCCTAACGGGGATCCGCCCGACAAAAATCGCAATGAAGATGTTAGAAGAGCAGATGGAGAAAGAAGAGATTCAGAGAACTCTCATGGAACAATATCTGATGAGTGAGGAGAAAGCACGCCTTGGAATCGAGATTGCAAAGCGCGAGAAGGCCCAGCTGGAGCAGCTTGATTATGAAGATGGATATAGTCTCTATGTGGGAATCCCATTCTGTCCGACCACCTGTGCGTACTGTTCGTTTACCTCATACCCGATCGAAGCATGGAAGACGAGGGTGGAGGAATATCTCGGTGCACTTTGCAAGGAAATCAGCTATGTCGGGGATATTTCAAAAGAGAAGAAATTAAATACAATCTACATTGGTGGAGGAACGCCGACGACGTTGGAAGCAGATCAGTTAGATCGTCTGCTCACACATTTGGAAGAGACATTTTCTTATGAGGAGATAAAGGAGATTACCGTGGAGGCAGGGCGGCCTGACAGTATTACAAGAGAAAAACTGGAAGTGCTGAAGCGCCACAAGATTCCGCGGATTTCGATTAACCCGCAGACGATGCAGCAAAAGACTTTGGATCTCATCGGGAGAAGGCATACCGTGGAGGATATTCTCCGCGTGTATGGGATGGCGAGAGAATTGGAGTTTGAAAATATCAACATGGATCTGATTGCCGGACTTCCGGGAGAGACGGTGGAAGATGTCAAAGACACGTTAAGGCAGATTGAGGAACTTTCTCCTGACAGTATTACGGTGCACTCGCTGGCAGTTAAGCGTGCATCAAGGCTGGCACAGATGCCGGAATTGAAAGAGGCTGCGCTCCAGGAGGAAAGAGGACGGCAGATGGAAGCGATGATAGATCTCGCAGCGGAGAGTGCTGCGCGGATGGGAATGAAACCGTATTATCTGTATCGCCAGAAAAATATTGCCGGAAATTTTGAAAATGTTGGCTATGCAAAGGTTGACAAAGCAGGAATATACAATATACTTATTATGGAGGAAAAACAGTCTATCGTAGCAGTGGGAGCAGGAGCCTCCACAAAGGCTGTATTTTCGGCGGCAGAAGACCAGTTAAAGAACGGTCAGCCGGGAAAAGAAGTAAAATTAGAAAAAAGGATTGAGCGTGTGGAAAATGTCAAAGATGTGGGACAGTATATCGCACGGATCGATGAGATGATAGAGCGAAAGGGAGAACTATTATGGCATTAAAGAAAAAGCCCGTAACCGGGATGAAAGATATGTTACCGAGAGAGATGCAGATCCGGGATTATGTGATCCGTCTGATCAAGGAGACATATGGAACATTTGGATTCTCTTCGATTGAGACACCATGTGTGGAGCATATCGAGAACCTGTCGAGCAAGCAAGGGGGAGAGAATGAAAAGTTGATCTTTAAAATTTTAAAACGTGGAGAGAAGTTAAAGCTGGACACAGCAGAATGTGAGGCAGATCTCGTGGATGGTGGACTCAGATATGATCTGACTGTTCCGTTATCCCGTTATTATTCCAACAATGTCAGTGAGCTTCCATCTCCGTTTAAAGCGCTGCAGATGGGAAATGTGTGGAGAGCTGACCGTCCGCAGAGAGGGCGCTTCCGTCAGTTCATGCAGTGCGATATTGACATCTTAGGAGAACCAAATAATCTTGCGGAGATCGAATTAATCCTTGCGACGACGACACTGCTTGGGAAACTGGATTTTAAAAACTTTACTGTTCGTATCAATGACCGGAAGATCTTAAAGGCGATGGCAGCTTATAGCGGATTCGAAGAGAAAGACTATGATGATGTATTTATCATCCTGGACAAGATGGATAAGATTGGTCTGGACGGTGTAGAAAAAGAACTGCAGGAGCATGGATATCCGAAAGAAGCAGTTGAAAAATATCTTCAGTTATTCAAGGAGATTACAAATGATATCGAGGGAGTACGCTACTGCAAAGAAAAATTAGAGGGATACCTTGAGGAAGCGACTGCAGATGGACTGGAGATGATCATCGCAAGTGTGGACAGTGTGAAAGAAGCAGATTTTAAGTTAAGTTTTGACCCGACACTGGTGCGGGGAATGTCTTACTATACCGGAACAATCTTTGAGATTGCGATGGATGAGTTCGGCGGCTCTGTCGGAGGTGGCGGAAGATATGATGAGATGATCGGAAAGTTTACCGGACAGCCGACACCGGCATGCGGATTTTCAATCGGATTTGAGCGGATCGTCATGCTGCTTTTAGAGAGAGGATATGAGATTCCGGACAACAAAGAGAAGCTGGCGCTCTTGATCGAGAAAGGAATGCCGCAGGAGAAGATGCTGGAAGTGCTGGCATTTGCAAAAGAGCAGCGCGCTGCAGGGAAGCAAGTAATGCTCTCGATCATGAAGAAAAACAAGAAATTCCAGAAAGAACAACTTTCTCAGGAAGGTTACACAGAAATTAAGGAATTTTTTAAATAAATATGGAGGAAAAGAACATGGCAGAATCAATGCAGGGCTTAAAGAGAAGCCACAGATGTGCAGAGTTAAGCAAAGCAAATATCGGCGAGACTGTGACCGTGATGGGATGGGTGCAGAAGAACCGTAATAAAGGAGGAATCGTTTTCGTAGATTTAAGAGACCGCTCCGGTCTGCTGCAGATCATTTTTGAAAATGGTTCCATCGATGAAGCCGGATTTGAAAAGGCAGGAAAATTAAGAAGTGAATTTGTAATCGCAGTAGTGGGAACTGTGGAGGCACGTTCTGGTGCAGTCAATGAGAATCTTGCAACAGGAGAGATCGAGATTCGCGCAAGAGAGATCCGGATCTTATCCGAGTCAGAGACACCGCCGTTTCCAATCGAGGAGAACAGTAAGACAAAGGAAGAACTTCGTCTGAAATATCGTTTCCTTGACCTGAGAAGACCGGATCTTCAGAGAAATCTGATGATGAGAAGTAAGGCTGCTACACTGACACGTCAGTTCCTTGCAGAAGAAGGATTCCTTGAGATCGAGACACCAATGCTGATCAAGAGTACACCGGAAGGCGCGAGAGACTACCTTGTACCAAGCCGTGTACACCCAGGTAATTTCTACGCACTGCCGCAGTCACCACAGATTTTCAAACAGCTTCTGATGTGTTCCGGATATGATCGTTATTTTCAGATTGTAAAATGTTTCCGTGACGAGGACCTTCGTGCAGATCGTCAGCCGGAATTTACACAGATCGATATGGAGCTTTCTTTCGTAGACGTAGATGATGTCATCGATGTCAATGAAAGATTGCTGGCAAAATTATTTAAAGAAATCTTAGGTGTAGAAGTAAGCCTTCCGATTCCGCGCATGACATGGCAGGAGGCGATGGATCGCTTTGGTTCTGATAAGCCGGATATCCGCTTTGGAATGGAACTTGTGGACGTATCTAAAGTTGTAAAAGACTGTGAGTTCGTCGTATTTAAAAATGCACTGGAAAACGGGGGAAGTGTCAGAGGTATCAATGCCAAAGGGCAGGGAGCGATGCCGCGTAAGAAGATTGATAAACTGGTAGATTTCGCCAAAGATTTTGGTGCAAAAGGGCTTGCTTACATTGCAATCCAGGAAGACGGTACGGTGAAATCTTCGTTCGCAAAATTTATGAGCGAAGAAGAGATGCACGCATTGATCGAGGCGATGGGTGGAGAGAACGGAGACTTACTTCTCTTTGCTGCTGATAAGAATAAAGTTGTATGGGATGTGTTAGGAAATCTGCGTCTGGAGATCGCACGTCAGTTAGAGATCCTTGACAAAGGAGATTACAGATTCCTCTGGGTAACAGAATTCCCGTTATTAGAGTGGAACGAGGAAGCCGGAAGATATACAGCAATGCATCATCCATTTACAATGCCGATGGAAGAAGACCTTGACCTTCTTGATACAGATCCGGGAAAAGTCCGTGCAAAAGCATACGATATCGTATTAAACGGAACGGAACTCGGAGGAGGAAGTGTCCGTATCTTCAATCAGGAGATTCAGAATAAGATGTTTGAAGTGCTTGGATTTACAAGAGAGCAGGCAGAAGAACAGTTTGGGTTCCTGTTAAGTGCATTCAAATATGGAGTGCCGCCGCACGCAGGATTAGCATACGGACTTGACCGTCTGATCATGTTGATGGCAAAAGAAGACAGCATCCGTGACGTGATCGCGTTCCCGAAAGTCAAAGATGCCTCCGATCTGATGACAGAAGCGCCGGCAGCAGTTGACAGAAAACAGTTAGAAGAACTTGGACTTGAGATTGCAAAGGTAGAAGAGTAGATCGTATTTAAAATTGCAAAGAAAAGAGAGCGTTGTGAAATAGGGAGAGGATTCCTTATTTCGCAGCGCTCTTTTTTTAGTACAAATCAGATTTATGTGAGCCTATGAATGATAACCAAGCTCTTCTTCCAGTTTTTTCTTTGTCTGTAGCATCAGCTTGGAGAGTTCCAGGATGCGCTCATCTGTCATGCGGACGGTCGGGCCAGAGATACTGAAAGCATATTTTGGCTTGCCGCTGTAATCCATGATCGAGGAGGCAATGCAGCGAACGCCGTTTTCATTTTCTTCATTGTCAAGTGCGTAACCATTTTCCCGCGCTTCTTCCAAAATAATAAATAGTTCATCCAGATCGGTGACGGTATACTCTGTCAGTGCCTCGATCTTACTGTCGCCCCAAATTGTACGCACTTCCTCTGGACGCATCATGGCGAGCAGTGCTTTTCCGACACCGGAACGATACATTGGTGTGCGGCTTCCGACACGGGATACCATTCGCACCGAGTTAGAGCTGGATTCTACCTTGTCGATGTACACGACGTCCAGTCCGTCACGTTTGACAAGATGGACGGTCTCTCCGCTGATATCTGCGAGCTCCTTTAAATAAGGGTGAATGGTAGATAACACATCAATATGTCCTAAAATTCGGCTGGAAATTTCAAGAAGTTTAAAAGAAAGGGAATATTTTCCACTCTCTTCATCTTGACGCACATAATCCATATACATGAGTGAGGTTAGAAGTCGGTGGGTCGTGCTTTTATGTAAACCAAGCGTATTGCTCAGTTCAATCAGTCCGGTCGGACCGGACTTGGAAAGTTCTTCAATGACTGCAAACAGTCTGTCTGCGACCTGAATCGGATTTTTTTGTTCTGCAGTCTGAGTTGTAGTTTGGTTCTCTTTTTTATCGTACACAATCATTTCCTCCTAGAATCTGTGGACTATTGTAACATTTTATGAAAAGAGAAGCAATCCCCTTTCCAGATTCAGGGAGAATGGAAGGAGGTTTCGGGTGATCGGAGAATAAATCCTGCATTTGTTGGAGAAAATCGAAAGAAACATCTTGACTTTCTTACAAGAAGTAGTATAATGCAAATAAAGAGTATTGCATTATGAAACTGAGTTTCACAATGTGAAACAAAATGAAACGTAGAGAGATCCAGTCAGGAGGAAGTTAAATGAACGAAGTATTAGAGAAAATCCAGAAGATCGGAATCGTTCCGGTTGTTGTATTAAACGATGCGAAAGATGCAGCACCACTTGCAAAAGCACTTTGTGATGGTGGACTTCCATGTGCAGAAGTAACATTCCGTACAGATGCAGCAGAAGAGTCTATCAGAATTATGGCAGAGCAGTTCCCGAACATGCTTGTAGGAGCAGGAACCGTTCTTACAACAGATCAGGTGGACCGCGCAGTGGCAGCAGGAGCAAAATTTATTGTCAGCCCTGGATTGAATCCAAAGATTGTAAGATACTGTGTAGAGAAGAATATCCCGATCACACCGGGTACAACAAACCCAAGTGATATCGAGCAGGCAATTGAGTGCGGACTGGAAGTTGTAAAATTCTTCCCGGCAGAACCGGCAGGCGGAATCAACATGATCAAAGCGATGGCAGCTCCATACACAAACATGAAATTCATGCCGACAGGTGGAATTAACGCGTCTAACTTAAAATCTTACTTAGACTTCCCGAAGATCATCGCATGTGGCGGAAGCTGGATGGTAAAAGGAGATCTTGTAGCAGCAGGTAAATTTGATGAGATCGAAAAACTGACAAGAGAAGCAGTACAGTCTATGTTAGGATTTGAACTTGCACATGTAGGAATCAATGCAAATAGCGATGGTGAAGCTGGAAATACAGCAAGTGCATTTGAAAAGATGTTCGGATTCACATCCAAAGAAGGAAACTCTTCATACTTTGCAGGAACTGGTGTAGAAGTAATGAAGGCTCCATACAAAGGAACAAACGGACACATCGCAGTTTCCACAAACTACATCGACAGAGCAGTGAGCTATCTGGAAATGCTGGGATATGAATTCGATATGTCCACAGCAAAATATGATGCAAAGAACAATTTAAAAGCAGTTTACTTCACAGGAGAGGTTGGCGGATTTGCAGTGCATTTAGTACAGAAATAAGAAATGCTTACAGCTGCACGACATTGCAGCGTATCTGTTAGAAGTTTGTAATATTGATTATAGAAGATAAAATTACAATTTATGATTAAGAGGAGATTAAACATGGCAAAGAAAGTAATTACATTTGGAGAGATTATGTTAAGACTTGCACCGGAAGGATACTACCGTTTTGTGCAGGCAGATACATTCGGAGCAACATACGGCGGAGGAGAGGCAAACGTAGCTGTTTCTCTTGCAAACTATGGATTTGATGCAAAATTTGTAACAAAATTACCGGCACATGAGATTGGACAGGCTGCTGTAAACTCTCTTAGAAAGTATGGAGTAGACACATCTTACATCACACGTGGTGGAGACAGAGTAGGTATCTACTTCTTAGAGAAGGGTGCTTCCCAGAGACCTTCTAAAGTAATCTACGACAGAGCAGGATCTTCTATCGCAACAGCTACAAAAGAAGATTTCAACTGGAAAGAGATCTTTGACGGAGCAGAATGGTTCCACTTTACAGGAATTACTCCAGCATTAAATGATGAAGTAGCAGCAATCTGCTTAGAAGCTTGTAAAGCAGCAAAAGAGAATGGAGTGACAATCTCTTGTGACTTAAACTACAGAAATAAACTTTGGTCAAAAGAAAAAGCCGGAGAAGTGATGGGAGAATTATGTAAATACGTTGATGTATGTATCGCAAACGAAGAAGATGCAGCAGACGTATTCGGAATTCACGCAGCAAACACAGATGTTACAACTGGTACAGTAAACCACGAAGGATACAAAGATGTAGCAAAACAGTTAGCAGATAGATTTGGGTTTAGCAAAGTAGCAATCACATTAAGAGAGTCTATCTCAGCAAACGACAACAACTGGTCTGCAATGTTATATGATGGAAATGACTACTTCTTCAGCAAAAAATATAAAATGCACATCGTTGACCGTGTAGGTGGCGGAGACAGCTTCGGAGGCGGACTGATCGCAGCTTCCTTAAACGGATTTGACTCACAGGCAACAATCGAATTTGCAGTTGCAGCTTCCTGCCTGAAACACTCTATCGAAGGAGATATGAACTTAGTATCTATGGATGAAGTGTTAAAACTTGCAGGTGGAGACGGTTCAGGCCGTGTACAAAGATAGTATATAATTTATTTTTAATTATATAAACCTGTATTTGCCAGTACAGGAAACGTCCAAACAGCTTATACCCATTTGAGCTGTACCTAAAATTATTTATATATTTTTTACCGTAGGGAATACAGGCAGAGGTGCATTGTATTCCCTATTTTCAAATCAGAGAGAATCATAATTGCAAAATGAATTAAAAGAGGTGTACCTTATGGAAACAAAAAAAGAATTTGATCTGCTTGCACTTGGAGAATTACTGCTTCGGCTGTCCCCGCCGAACAATGAGAGGATTGTGCGCGGAGAGACCCTTCAGAAACAGGCGGGCGGCGCAGAATTAAATGTGGTATCTGGTGTTTCCCTTCTTGGGTTACGTACCGGAATCATTTCCAAGCTTCCGGCAAATGACATTGGAACTTATATCAAAAATCGAGTGCGTTTCTGTGGCGTCAGCGATGACTATTTAGTATATGACAGCGAGAAAGATGCACGCCTTGGGGTATACTATTATGAAAACGGAGCATATCCGCGAAAACCGGGAATCGTCTATGACCGGATGTATACGTCTATGACAAAGATTGATGTGGAGGATTTTGATGAGAGTCTGTTTTCGTCAGCAAGATGTTTCCACACGACCGGAATCACACTGGCACTCAGTGAGAAGACACGTGAAACTGCAATAGAGATGATCAAACGGTTCAAACAGGCAGGAGCAATGATCTCCTTTGATGTCAACTTCCGTGGAAACTTGTGGACAGGAGAAGAAGCGCGGGCGTGTATCGAGAGAATTCTCCCATATGTGGATGTATTTTTCTGTTCTGAGGAGACGGCGCGGCTTACGTTTGGAAAAGAAGGGGATGTCCGGACGATTATGAAGAGCTTTACGGAGGATTACCCGATTTCCATCGTAGCCTCTACACAGCGGATCGTCCACAGCCCGAAACGCCACACATTCGGTTCAGTAATCTACAATGCGAAGACGAATGTTTACTATGAGGAAGAGCCTTACCGAGATATCGAAGTCGTTGACCGGATCGGAAGCGGGGACGCCTACATTTCGGGTGTGCTGTACGGATTGCTTGCACACAATGGTGATTGCCAGAAAGCGCTGGAATATGGAAATGCTACAAGTTCGGTGAAAAACACGATACCGGGAGATCTGCCATCCTCCGACTTAAGAGAGATTGAACGTATTATCCGTGCACATAAGAGTACGGGAAGACAAAGTGAGATGGATCGATAAGAAAGAAAAAATAGAACATATCGTTTTATGCAGGTAAAAAGCATGAAACGATATGTTTTATTGCTTATATGAAAAAATATTGCAAGAGACTATACTTTTGGAAAATAATCTTGTAATATAGGGTCATACAAGCAAATGGAAGCAAATGAGACATCAGAACGTGGAGGCAGCATGGAAAAGAATTACGAAGTGTTGAAGCATTATCTTCAAAGTGAAAAGCAAGCAGGAAATATGAAGAAGCGTCATAGAGTGCCGCAAATGCATAGAGATGAAGACCAGATTGTCATTTCGTATCCGAATGAAGAGGTATGCAAAGAGAGAGTTGTAATCCGTCAAAAATATAAAAATGTTCCGATTCCTAATCACAGACATGAGTATATCGAACTTTCTTTTATGATGGAGGGAGAACTTTCGGTGCAGATAGAAGGAAAGGAAATTCGAATGAAATCGGGAGATATCTGTCTGATGAATCGAAATGTAAGTCATTCTTCAGAGCGGGCAACAGATGATATTTGGATGTTTAATATATTAATGACGGCTGATTTTTTTGATACCATTTTTATGTATTTGTTTTCAGAGGATAAATACATTTCTAACTATATCATTAATAGTCTGTATTCGGAAAGTAAAAAGAAAAATTACATTTTTTATCATCTTCCGGAGGGAAGCTTTGAAGAAAAGGTTATGGAACAACTTATTTGTGAGTATTTTCTGGAAGAACAAAAGAATATTGGAAAGATTACCGCATGTCTGCTCTTACTTTTTACGGAAATATCGAGAGCGGTTGGAGCAGAAGATGAGGCGGTCATCACACAGAAAAGCATCAAGATTCAAAAAGAGGTAATTGAATACTTAAAGAAAAATTATCGAAATGCAACTTTGAATTCTGTGGCAAAAGAGTTGTGCTTCCACCCGAATTATCTTAGTGCGCTGTTGAAAATGGAGGGGAATCGGGGGTTTAAAGATATTTTATTTGACATACGTATGGCAGAAGCATCTAATTTATTATGCAAAACAGATAGGAAGATAGAGGAGATTTCATCTGAAATCGGATATGCGAATGAAGGGTATTTTTATAAATGCTTTAAACAAAAGTATGGCGAGTCTCCGGATAATTACCGAAAAAAGCATAAAAATCTTAATAAAAAACAGTAAAAGCTTTATTTTCTATATGAAAAGAAGGGAGGAAAAGAGATATAATTTTTACCTGAGAAAAGTATTTGGAGGGTAAGATGAGTACAAAAGTAAAAAATTCAAAAATGGAAGCCACACGTGTTATTATGACACCACTTGGTTCCGCAGCATCGAATGTATTCAATATGTTGAATATGTCGTTTTTCCTTGTGTTTAGTACAGAAGCACTTGGGTTAAATATTATGATCATGGGGCTTGTAATGACTGCGATGAGAATCTTTGATGGGATTACAGACCCTGTCATTGGTTCGATTATTGACAGAACAGAGACAAGATTTGGTAAGTTCAGACCATTCTTAGTGATCGGATCGCTGATTATGCTTCTGGCAAGCTTTATGATCTATCTGTTTTCATTTGATATTCCACAGTCATATCGTATGATATGGGTAATTCTGTGGTATGCGGTATGGGTAATTGGATATACATTTATGACAACGGTAAATAAATGTGTATTGTCCATCGTAACAAAAAATCCAAAATATCGTCCGCTTTCAGGCGTGGCAGGAGGATGCTATTCTACGCTGCTTAGCTTGATCATGACAACGGCTATTATTCCGATTTTACAGAAAAATGGTGGACTCGGATCGCAAAAAGGGTGGATGCTTATTATCATCAGTGCGTTTATCTTACATGCAATTCTTTTAGTAGGTTGTTTGTTTGCGATTTCAAGTTCTGATAAGCCGGAGTTTTACAGACAAGATCCTAACAAAAAGGAAGAGAAGATCACAATCAAAGACAGTATCAATGTGCTTCGTCTGAATCAGCCGCTGCGAATGTTGATCTTAGCTGCATCCACAGATAAGATTGCGTCAACAATCCAGACTTCAGTCATGACATACTTTTATATTTATGCGGTAGGAAACATTGATTTACAGCCGATCGTAGGAGGAATCTCTACGCCGATGTCCCTTGTAGGTGCATTTGTTGCAGGTTCTGTTGCAGTAAAATTTGGATGTAAGAAAGCATCTCTGATCGGAGCTGTGGCAAACTTGACTTTAGAGGCTATTTTAATTATTTTCCGTCCTTTTGGAGAGGGAACACTGTTTGTCTTTGTGGCATTGATGGCATTGAATATGCTCTTTAGAAGATTCTCTGCTCAAAATGTAGATCCAATGATCGCAGAGATCATCGACTATCACAAATTAAAAACAGGAAAGTTTATGCCGGGATTCATCGGTGCTACATTTTCACTGGTAGATAAGGTGATCAGTGCATTTGGTTCTTCGATTGTAGGTATCCTTATGGGACTTGCAGGATACAGCGCAGGAGCAGAACCGACAACTACATTGTATATCGCAACAATCGCAATGTACCTTGGAGCTCCGCTGTTGGGAGATTTGGCGAGTGTGATCGCTCTGAAGCGGTATCATATTACGGCAGAAGAGTACAAAGAAATGTATGGAGATAAAGCAATTTTAAGTAAAAAAGAAGCTAACAAATAAGAGGTGAATAGGTTGAAAGAAATTTTATTGAATGACAACTGGCTTTTTCACAAAGAAAATGAAGTGGAAGGCTGTGTGACATTGCCTCACACATACAATGCTGTCGATGGTCAATCAGGAATTTCGATGTGGAGAGGAAAAGGCTTTTACAAAAAAGAGGTTCTTTTTTCAGAAGAGGACTTAAAAGAAAAGATTTTCCTGGAAATCGGCGCATCTGCGATGAAGAGTACTGTGTATATGAATGGAAAAACTATTTGTCACAATACTTGTCCATACGCAATGTACAGAATTGCGTTGAATGAGCACATCATTGTTGGAAAAAATTTGTTAGAAATTGTAACAGACAATACGGCGACGGATGAAGTGTATCCGCAGATGGCAGATTTCTCGTTCTATGGAGGCGTCTATCGGGATGTAAAATTAGTGTTCGTGCCACAACAGCTTCATTTTGACTACTTAGATGGCAGCAGAGATGGTGTGCAAGTCAGAACACAGAAGTTGGATGGACAAAAGTGGGAAGTTACAGTAACCGGTTGTGTGATCAACGAAGGAAAAGATTGCGAAGGGGAAGTGAAAGTATCTGTTTTAGATAGGCAGGGAGTAGTCTTTGAAAAGACTCTTAGCATGTATTTCTCTGAGAAACAGGCATTTACGATCCGGACAGAAATAGATCATCCGCATTTATGGATGGGAGTAGAAGATCCGTATTTATATCAAGTACAGGTTGAAATCTGCACAAAAGATGGAGTGGAAGAAACACGCAGTATTGCAACAGGATTCCGTGAAATCACGATTGATCCGGAGAAAGGAATGTTTTTAAACGGAAAGCACATCAAGATTCGCGGAGTTGCCCGTCATCAAGATTTTGGCGGTGTGGGAAATGCAGTTTCCAAAGAGCAAATGGAAGAAGATCTTTCTCTTGTAAAAGAAGTGGGAGCAAATTCCGTTCGTCTTTCACATTATCAGCACGATGATTATTTTTATCGCCGCTGCGATGAAGAAGGAATTCTTGTATGGGCAGAAGTACCATTCATCAGTATTTTATCAGAAAGCGAAAAAGCAGATGAAAATATCAGACAGCAGATGGAACGTTTGATCAAACAGTGCGGAAATCACATCTCGATTTATTGCTGGGGTGTGCAAAACGAGATTACAATTGCAGGAGAGACGGCAGAGATCCACGAAAAGGTAAAAGCGATGGCAGCGTATACAAAGCAGTTAGATCCGAGCAGATATACAGCAGAGGCAAACATCTATTCCGTGGCAAATGAAAGTCCTTTGAATCGAATGGCAGATTTAGTTGGGTATAATCTGTACTATGGATGGTATTATGATAAAATGACAGGGCTGCAGCAGCGTCTGGATGAGTTCCATATGGCCTGTCCGGATGTTCCGCTGCTTGTGACAGAATATGGTGTAGATACCAATCCAGGCTATCACTCTTATGAACCGAAGACGAAAGATTATTCGGAAGAGTATCAGTTGTTGTTCTCGGAAAATGCGCTGAAAGCTTTTGAAGAGCGGGATTACTTTGTCGGAAGTTATGTTTGGAATCTGTGTGATTTTGGAAGCGCCAACCGTGATGAAGGCGGAAAGCAGGGACAAAATCAGAAGGGACTTGTGACGATTGACCGAAAAATCAAAAAAGATGCATATTACTTATATAAAGCAAACTGGTCAAAAGAAAGCTTTGTAAAATTAGCTGGCAGCAGATTTGTAAATCGTCATCAGGAAGAGAATACAATTACAGTATTGTCCAATCTTAAAAAGCTTGAAGTATATGTCAATGGAATGCTTGCTGGTGTGAAAGAGCAGCCGGAACCAATGACGAATTTCACGGTAGTACTTCCGATGGGAGAAAACAAAATTACTGTAAAAGGCTTTGATCAAGCAGAGACAGTATATGAAGATGAGATGGTGCTTCATCGAGTGACAGAGCCGGATAAGAGCTATGAATATGTACAGAAAGATCAAGGCGGAAATGTCATTAACTGGTTTGAAAAATTTGACTTGGAAGATGCCGGTACAGAGGAGATTGCATTGGATCCGGAGTGCTATTCTAGTATGGATAAGCTTGGAGAGATCATGAAGCATCCAAAAGGTGAAGCGATTATTTTGAAATATTTTGGAGAAATGGTAGATCACCCTAAATTTGCAATGATGAAAGTAATGACATTAGATGCGATGAGCAAATTAAAGAATTTGGGAATTCCGAAAGAATTAATTCTTGTCATTAACCGCGAATTGCAGCAGATAAAAAAATAAGTAAAAAAGAAAAATAGAAAATGCCAGTCAGAAAATCTTTATGAGAGAAGCTCATTTGGAATTACTGTCTGGCATTTTTGTTAGAAATATCGTATGTCTGTTCTGTAAAAGGGGAATTGGGGATACAAAAACCAGAAATCAAATGGTTTGCTTACAAAAGTTGTATAGATTAAAAATGTGCAGGCAATCCCTCGGGATGTTTCTGATTGCGGATCAGCTTGGAATCTGCTATGATAATCTCATAGAATTCCTCTGTCAAATGGAGGAGTATCATGAGGAGAAAACATCGTTTAAAGGAACTTACAATCAAAGATAATTTCATGTTTGGTGCAGTGATGATGGATGAAGAAAACTGCAAAGGTCTTTTGGAAAGAGTGCTGGAGATACCAATTGAACGGGTGGAAGTCAGCAGGGAAAAGAGTATTGTATATCATCCGGAATACAAGGGTGTCCGATTGGATGTATACGCGAAGGATGAGCATCAAAGTCACTATAATGTGGAAATGCATGTGGAACGGAAAGCGGCTCTTGGAAAAAGGAGCCGGTACTATCAGAGTCAGATGGATATGGAACTATTATTGTCAGGGGAAGATTATTCAGAACTTCCAAACACTTATGTCATTTTTATCTGTGATTTTGATCCGTTTGGAGAAGAAAAATACCGCTATGTATTTGAGATGCAATGCAAAGAATCTAAGCAGACTAATCTGGAAGATGGAAGGACCATTTTATTTTTGAACACGCATGGAAAGAATGAAAGTGAAGTTCCGAAAGAACTGGTAACATTTCTAAGATATGTAAAGGCAGACCTTGCGGAAAGTGAGGAAGCATTTGATGATCCGTATGTGGAACAGCTGCAGAAATTCATTCGGAAGGTCAAGAGAAGTAGGGAAATGGAGGAGCGCTTTATGATTTTTGAAGAGATGTTAAAAGAAGAGCATGCGCAAGGTCTTGAGGAGGGTCGTAGAGAAGGTCTTGTAGAGGGATGTGTAAGTACACTGAAAGAGACATTGCTTCTGTTTTTAAAAAATTTCGGAGAAGTTCCAAATGAAATTTCTGAGCAGATTCAGTTACAGCAAGAGACAGAAGTATTGAAACATTGGATGAAGATAGCCTTTCAGTCAGAAACATTGGATGAATTCATACAAAAGATGTAAGAAAATCTATTTCTGATCGATGATCAGATCTGAAACTCTGGAAGTTTTACTGTTCTTGTAAAATTTCCGGGGATATGAAACAAGTCGATGCCATTTCAGGCAATAATTCAAAAATAGACAGGGGAATTCTATATTTGAAAGTATCAGATTCATCAATTAAGAATTGAAGAAGATTAAGAAAATAGAAAATGCCAGTCAGAAAATCTTTATGAGAGAAGCTCATTTGGAATTACTGCCTGGCATTTTTGGATCTTTGTTAAGAGGTGGAGTGAAATATTTTTGGAAATATAGGAGGCTTATCCTGTAAGGAGAAATTGGGAAGATTCCTCTTGAAAAGCTAGGTAGCCAATCGTGATGAAATTCTATAAAGTTTCATCTGATTCTTTCTGAAGCATACAGCCGTGTCTGAAAATGTTTGCAAGAATCAGTGCGATACATCCGGCAAGAATCCATGAAAATCGTAATGGATTGTTGAAATAAAATGTTTGATACGCGATTCGAAATACAATCATCTGTAACAGAAACTGGCTGAAAATACCGAGAAATAGCATACTGTATGCAATCCGGTTGATATAGAATATAATTTCCGGAAAGAAAGGGGTTGAAGTTATCTTTAATTTCCGGAAAATTTTCTGAAACTGTACACAGATCAGAAGCTTGGGCAGGTATTCTAGAAGAATATCCAGGATAGTCAGAGGGATACCAAGTAACTGTACAGAAGTATTCATATAATTTGGTGGAAGATAGCTTTCAGAAAGCCTCAAAAAACCGAAAAGAAGCTGAATCTTTATGCCGTTTCCGGTATCAATCACGGAGATACTGTCTGCTGGTGAACAGCAGAGGAAAATAGTATTACAGACAGAACATGCAATCATAAAAAATAAGTAAAGCGTATAGAGGAAGAGAATCCACTTGCAAAGAGCAAGGGGCTGCTGGACCTGATCATTTGACTGTGGGTGAGAAAGGGAATCCGATATTGCCTTCATAGAAAGACCTCCTTTAATAAGGTAAAAAAGTACCGTTTGCTAGTATTATCTTTGTAAAAATATTATAGCAAGGGTATATACATATATCAATAATAAATTAATGATAAACATTAAAAATGCAGTCGTAAAGAAAAAGACAACAGAATAGGAAAATACCAGGGAGGAGATCTTAGTGAGAGGAATTCAGTTCGATGTCCCGGTATTTTCTGGTTACGTCTTATTGTATAGAAAATTCCTTTTTAGGGGAAATTTTTGTGGATATTTCTTATTGTTTAATATCCTAAATCTTCTCCAATCAAAATGACCTTGATACGACCGGTATGTCTGGAGTGCCTTGTGACAACGACCTGACAGCACATACAGTCCGCAGAATGGCAGTCTGCACATGTGCCTGTTACTTTACAAGGTGTGTTTGTCTGAAGTCTTGCAGCATTTGCAGGAGTAGCAATGTTTTGAACGCGTGCGATTCCGGATGGAACATCTGTGACAATTTTATTCATTCCTGCAAGGATGATAACATGCTCTGGTCCGTGAATCAGACAGGCAAGTCGATTTCCGTTTCCGTCGATATTGATCAGCTCACCGTCAATGGTAATGGCATTGGAACTCATAAAGAAGAAATCAGAAGCTGCACTTTTTAAGTAAACTTCTTTTCGCTCTTGCGGAGTGCGGGCGAGCCCTCGGTCAATGAGTGTGATATCTGCTTCGCGGAGCGCCTGGAGCATACCGCTCTCTTCTAGTGTGACAGACCCGCCAAAGCTTACTGAAGATTTTGCTGGGATAAAAGAAAGAGCTTGCTGAACGGCTTCAGAAGCAGTCGGACAGTAGTACCCCTCCATATTTCGTTTCGCCAGTTTTTGAATGATCGTATTGGCCAACGCTGCGCGTGCCTGTTGTTTTGGTGTTGTATCAGTTGGATGTGTCATAAAGAATACCCCCTTATAAAAGTGTGTGGTCAAAGTACTGCAAAATGAAAGCTGTTATTTCTTTTGCAGTAGCCTTATTTTTTGTATTATCATACCGCAGTTTTTTTGCATGGGCAAGAGAAAATCGAAAAGCAAACTAGTTTAGTGAGCGTGCACGCTTAAAAAATTTGTGCATGCAATACGAAAAAGCTCTCGCATAGGTGATGATAGAATAAGAAAATTGTGAATAATAACGAAAAAATACAGAACATTAATTAAAAGTAGATAAAAAAACTGAAATATAGTATGATAAAAAAAGAATACCTAAATCTCAAGTGCAAGCGAGCATTCACTTCTATGTAATTGCAACATCTGGAAGTGATGCGGTACATGGATTCGGAAGGAGGGGATTTTATGAAGACAATCAAAAAATGGATGGCATATTTTATGGCAGTTCTGATGTTATGCAGTATGTCTCAGGTGCGAGTATTAGCGGAAGATGCCTTGCCGACAGCGGACACTCCTAAGATTACAGAATTTAAGATTCAGGGAGTAAAAGGAACGGTGGATGATCAACAGCAGAAGATTAATGTGGCAGGGCTTCCGTGTAATACAGATCTTACAAGTCTTACCGCAGAGGTTACCTGTGATCCGGCAGATGCTATAGTACGGTTTGATCCGTTGAAGCCGTCAGCAGATGATGGGCAGAAGAAGCTGGAGCAGGGAAATGCATTGCAAACAGAAGACTTTTCAGTACCGAGAATATGTAACGTAGAGTATCAGGGACAAATAAATTCTTATACAGTGACAGTGAGTACCCTTTCGCATGCGGGAGATCCAGCGACTTGTACAAACGATTCCGTATGTAAAACATGTGGAATGTTACTGGAAGAAAAATGGGGGCATGATCTTTTAGCGGCAACTTGTACCGAAAAAGCAAAATGTCAGAGGAGTGGTTGTAGTTATACAGAACCTGCCCTTGGACATGATCTCTCTAAGGCGACTTGTACGGAACCTGCAAGATGTCAGAGAGAAGGCTGTGACTATACAGAAGGCGAAGCGCTTGGACATGATCTTTCAAAGGCAACCTGTACGGAGCCTGCAAGATGCCAGAGAGAAGGCTGTGATTATACAGAAGGCGAAGCGCTTGGACATGATCTCTCTAAGGCAACCTGTACGGAGCCTGCAAGATGCCAGAAAGAAGGCTGTGACTATACAGAAGGCGAGGCTCTTGGTCATGATCTTTCCAAAGCGACTTGTACGGAACCTGCAAGATGTCAGAGAGAAGGCTGTGACTATACAGAAGGTGAGGCTCTCGGACATGATCTCTCTAAGGCAACCTGTACGGAACCAGCAAGGTGTCAGAGAGAAGGCTGCGACTACACAGAAGGAAAAGCCCTTGGTCATGATATTTCTAAGGCAACTTGTACAGAGGCAGCAAAATGTCAGAGGGAAGGTTGTCATTATACAGAGGGAAAGCCGCTTGGACATGATATGAATGCCTGGACTGTTACAAAGAAAAGTACAACGACAGAGAAGGGAGAACGGGCACGAAATTGTAAGCGCTGCGACTATCGAGAGACTGAACTTATAGAACGACTGAGTCGGAAGGCAGATGCCGGGAAAAACCAGATTGCAGATTTAAGGACAGATATTAATTATCCTTTGGATGAGACGATCACATTTCATCTTTACGGAGCTGGACAGGATAATACAGAACCGGTAGAAGGCGATACCAGATACGTTCCGGAGAGCTGGAAGATTGAAAATCAGTTTGACTGGAGAGAGACTGATGGAGAATCTGGATTTCAAATACACAAGGCAGGATTTTATAAGGTGATGGCATCTTTCCGGCAACAGAAGTTTGAAAGTGGAACGTGGCAGAATACGGATCAGACAGATATAAAAGAAGTGACGATCAAAGCGGGAACAGAGGCGCAGCGGGAAGAACAGGCGAGAAAGGATGCAGCAAAGAAAGCGGCGAAGACGGGAGATACGAGCCAGATGTTTGTTTATATTCTTCTTCTGCTTGTGGCAGCAGGACTTGCAGTATTTGTGATTGTCCGAAATAAGAAGAAACAACAATAAGCCATTGGATATAGAATTGTTGAAAACAGATAATATTTGAAATTTTAAAAGGGAGGCTGTTTGTAACAGTCTCTCGTTTTGAATGCGGGAATTTTAATAGATGGGATACAAAAGAAATTTGCGATGTACCTATATTATATAGATAATAAAAAGCTTTACAGTAATCTGTAAAGCTTCTGAAGAGCACGAGACGGGATTCGAACCCGCGACCCTCGCCTTGGCAAGGCGATACTCCACCACTGAGCCACTCGTGCATGTCATTTAGTTGTTTGTGTTCCCTTGAACAATACATACTATACAGGATAAAAAAGGATTTGTCAACAGAAAAATTAAAAAAATTTATTTTTTTTAATTTTTCTGTAATTTACCATCAATTACGAACAAAGTATTCTCGCAATGGAATGGAAGGTGAGTTGGACAAATAGAATCGAATATGGTAAATATCGGTGTGAAGGTCATAATTGATTTCTTTTTGTTTGGAAAGAATGGAGTTTTTTAAGAGAGCGAGTCTTTGTTCCGAATAGTCTTTGGGGATAGAGACATCGATTGTAAGCTCAGAAAGATTATAGCACTCTGAACGATGTTGTCTGATGATATGATAGGTTGGATGAAGATAATTCCAAATGATTCCGAAAAGAACCAGAAGGAGAAGAAGTCGAAATGATTTTTTGCCTTTCAAAGATTTACACCCCCTGCATATATAATATATCCTACAAATAACACACCTGTCAAATCTATAGCTTATTTATTTAGGATTACTTGGATATAATAACAGTCAGATAAGTACAGGGAGTGAATCGAAATGGGAGATGTAGGATATTTAAAAGTCAAAATTGAGGAGTTGCTGAAAGAGAGAAATATTTCTAAAAATAAAATCTGTTTTGATCTGCGGATACAGAGAACACAGTTGAACCGTTACTGTAAAGGAGATGTGCAAAGACTGGATGTCAATCTTTTGTGCAGAATCTGTGATTATGCAGATTGCGGGATTCAGGATGTGATCGAATATATACCAAGAGCGGGCAGGGAAATGGAAGAAAGGCAGGAAGAACAGAGCAAGCAGAGCTGATAGAAGCGGTGGTTCCAGGATAACAAAGCTTCAGGACAATAAGACTACAGTATAACAAGGTTTCAGGGAAAGAAAAAAGAAGGTCCGTACAGTGAGTACCACCTTCTTTTTTTCGTAGAATTTTTACAGAAAAGACGGTTATTTCCATTCATCAGTGTCGGTCAGATGGACATTGGAGGCTTTAAAGACGGGGTCTTTGCCCTGTTTTTTTTGTGCGCGATAATCGTCAAGGACACGAAAGGCAATGTTTCCGAGAAGCAGGATCGCGAAAATATTGACGAGTGCCATCAGTCCCATCAGGACATCTGCCAGGTTCCATACCGTAGAGAAATTTGCCTGCGCGCCGAAAAAGATTGCAATCAGGCAGGTGATGCGAAAGACATTCAGAAGAAGCGGACTGTTTTTGATAAACAGAATGTTGGCTTCGGCATAGTAGTAATTTCCTACAAGGCTCGTGAAGGCAAATGCAAAGATGGAGAAGGTGATAAAGTGGATTCCCCAGGTTCCTACATTTTTCTGGAGCGCTGCCTGAACGTACGGGATCCCGTCAAGTGTGCCTGGAATCCCCTGAACATTAGAGAGCAGCAGAATAAATGCGGTCGTAGTACAGATCAGAAGTGTGTCGATGAACACAGACAAGATCTGAACGAGTCCCTGCTTCACGGGATGTGAGACAGCGGCAGAGGCGGACGCATTTGGTGCGCTTCCCATGCCGGCCTCGTTGGAAAACAATCCGCGTTTGATACCGATCAGCACAGTACTGCCCGCAAATCCCCCGATAATCGATTCCATGTCAAACGCTTCGGAAAGGATCGTGCGGAACATTTCCGGGACAGCAGACAGATTCGTGAGAGTTACATAGAGCCCGACAAGGATGTAGATTCCTGCCATGACCGGAACGAGCACTGAAGTGATGAAGCTGATCCGGTGTACGCCTCCGAAAATGACGATGGCAGTGAGCAGCGCCAGAATGCCTCCGACAACTGCCGGGAGAATGGTGTCAGAGTAATCCCGGACATAATATTCCAGGGAGGAGGAAATGTTGTATGCCTGAAGTCCGTTGAAACCATAGGCAAAACAGCAGATCAACAGAATAGAGAAGAGCACTCCGAGCCAGCGCTTTTTCAATGCGCGTTCGATATAATAAGAAGGTCCTCCGCGGAAAGAATCTCCATCCTTCACTTTATAAACCTGGGCGAGAGTACTCTCCACAAAAGCGGAAGCGCCGCCGATCACTGCCATGATCCACATCCAGAAGATGGCGCCCGGACCGCCTGCTGCAAGCGCGGTTGCGATACCTGCGATATTTCCGGTCCCAACTCTGGAAGCGGTAGAGATCATCAGTGCCTGAAAGGAAGAAACGGGCTTTTGAGAAGCAGTTTCTTCGGCAGTGGATTTTTCCTTCAAAGCGAGGAACGCATCCTTTAAAAGTGTGATCTGGACGAAGCGTGTCCGGATCGTAAAGTAGATCCCTGCACCTGCGAGAAGAAAGATCAGAATGTAGCTGTAAAGAAAATCATTCAGATTTGATAAAAAATTATTCATAGTCATCTCCTTTGTCTGGAATGTCATGGGCTGCCGGATAGAAGCTGGTTGACATTCTTTTATAAAATAGCATTTCCAGTAAAAAAATATTTAGTAATATTGCTTGAAAAGCAACTTCTAAAAAACAAAAAATGCGCTCTAGCAGTTTAATATAAAAGCTTTTCAAAGTCAATAACAAGCGTAAAATGCAGCAGATCGGAAAGAAAGTATTGCAGGAAAGGATGGCATGTGCTAGAATTGGAGCGAAAATAAAGATAGAAAAGCAGAGTAGAGACGTGTGCGTTAAGTGCCAGACGGACGGGGAGTTGCCGGCTGGACGAAGAGCAGAAATATGCTTGCGGTACATGTCCCGCATCCCGCTGCTGCACATAGAATCGATATGTGAATACCTTCTATGCGTGGCTTCAGGACTACTGCAAAGGAGGTATTTTTTATGAAACAAATGAAACAGCAATTTGTAGACTCCTGGCATGAGTTAAGGCACTTGAAGACAGTCGTTGTGACAGCGATGCTGATCGCAGTCGGAATCATACTCGGGTATTTTTCCATCACACTGACACCGTATCTGAGGATCGGATTTTCTTTTATTGCAAATGAACTGACAGCGCTTTTGTTTGGCCCGGTTGTCGGCGGTGTGATGGGTGGGATCGCAGATATCATTAAATATCTGATCAAGCCGGATGGACCTTATTTTTTTGGATTTACACTGAGTGCGATCCTGGGACCGGTTATTTACGGAATCATGCTCTATAAGAAACCGGTCAGTTTTCCGCGGATTTTTGCCGCGAAAGTGATTGTTGCAGTTCTGGTAAATCTTCTTCTTGGAACGTACTGGCTGTCCATGCTTTACGGAAAAGGCTTTCTTGCACTGCTTCCGGCGAGGGCAATCAAGCAGGTATGCTCTGTTCCGGTAGAATCGCTGCTGTTTTATGTCGTTGTAAAGACATTAGGGAAAGCGCACTTTTTCTCAGAAGTACGGGCAAAACGTTAGCAGGTAAAAAGTCTATCCGCATCTGAAAGGGAAAAGGAGCAGGTATATTTTAGGAAGGACAGAAAAGCGCCGGGAAAAGTGTTTTTTGGAAAAAAGAATAAAAACGGGGGCAGCCGGAAGGAGAAGTTTTTTCGGACCATAGGTGATGCTATGGCCTGAGGGGGCAGATCATCCGGCTGCCCTTTTGTACATGAAAGGGACGGACCGGGAGACCGGTCTGGTGTCGTGGAAGGAATCGGAGGAAAGTAAGATGCTCCTTTCTTATGCTTTGGATGGGCGTAAAAGAAATAGGGATAAAAAGGGCGGAAAGAATAGAAACTAATACGGGGAATAAAAAGACAGAATAGGAGAGGAAGCGCATGGAAGTGGAAGTAGTACGCTGGCTTCTGGGAGAAGAATATGGAAAGCGTGCAGTGCTCGCGCGTCTGGTATTTTACTGTGCACCGTTTTTGAAGCGTCTGAAAATTTCGTCGATGATCTGGATGCCGCAGACGCTTTTGCATGATCTGGAGCAGCTTGCGGGAGAACTGGGAGTGGGATTTGGGCAGTTAGACAAAAGGAGCGGGGATGTGTTAGTGTTCCTTTATCGGAGAGAGGCATTATGCCGTTATCTGATGCGCGCCAGGCAGCAGGAAATCCTTTTGGCACTGGGATATCCGGAAGGAACTTTGGAAGAAAGGATCGAACGGTTTGCGGCACGGATCCGGGACAGAAGAAAAAGAGGGGGATTTCCGGAGGAGACGGGGCTCTTTCTTGGCTACCCGGTCGAAGATGTGGAAGGCTTTGTCCGGGAGGGCGGGAAAAAGGAACTCTGCTCCGGCTACTGGCAGGTCTATGAAAGACCGGAAGAGAAGAAAGCATTGTTTGCGCTTTACGATCAGGTGAAAGTGTGGGCGGTCAATGAATTTCTGGCAGGAAAAGAAGCTGTAGAGATCTGTCTGTGAGAAAGTCTTGGATTTCGAGGGGATTCATGTTACAATACGAGAGAAGTTCGCAGGAAAAATCAGAGTGGCTGAAACTGAAAAAATCGGTTACAGAGCGTAGAAGATCAAGAGAAAGAAGAAGGTGGAACTTATGAGTTATGCAGATAAAGTATTTATAGATATGTGCCGCGATATCATCGATCACGGGACAAGTACAGAAGGAGAGAAAGTACGTCCGAAGTGGGAGGATGGGACTTATGCGTATACGGTCAAGAAATTTGGCGTGGTAAACCGGTATGATCTGTCAAAAGAATTTCCGGCGCTGACACTCCGGCGGACCGGGATCAAGAGTTGTGTGGATGAGATGCTGTGGATCTGGCAGAAGAAGTCAAACAACATCCATGACCTGAATTCCCATATCTGGGACAGCTGGGCAGATGAGGATGGTTCGATCGGGAAAGCTTACGGGTATCAGATGCAGGTAAAGCATCAGTACCGGGAAGGAATGATGGATCAGGTAGACCGTGTGATCTACGACCTGAAGCATAATCCGTACAGCCGCAGGATCATGACAAATATCTACGTCCATCAGGATCTTCATGAGATGAATCTTTACCCATGTGCGTACAGCATGACATTTAATGTGACGAAGAAAAAGGACAGCGAAAAGCTGGTGTTAAATGGGATCCTGAATCAGCGCTCGCAGGATGTCCTGGCGGCAAATAACTGGAATGTCTGCCAGTATGCAGTGCTGCTGCACATGCTGGCACAGGTGTGCGATATGCAGGTTGGAGAATTTGTACATGTGATCGCGGATGCGCATATTTATGACAGACATATCCCGCTGATCGAGGAACTGATCCAAAGAGAACCGTTCCCGGCGCCAAAGTTCTGGCTGAATCCGGAAGTGAAGGATTTCTATGCATTTACAACGGATGACGTGCGGTTAGAAGACTATCAGACCGGACCACAGATCAAAAATATTCCGATCGCTGTGTAGAGAAGCAGAGCGCGGATAAAAAAGACCGTCCATGTGGCTGTAGAAAAAGAGTTTTGGAGGAAGAAAGATGAACATTATTGTTGCGGTAGACAAAAACTGGGCAATCGGAAAGGATAACAAGCTGCTTGTCAGCATTCCGTCAGATATGAAATTTTTCAGAGAGACGACAACCGGTAAGGTAGTTGTCATGGGTAGAAAGACGCTGGAAAGCTTTCCGGGCGGACAGCCGCTAAAGAAGCGCACGAATATTGTGCTGACTTCAGATAAGAATTATAAGGTAAAAGATGCGATCGTCGTGCATACAGTGGAAGAACTGCTGCAGACACTCAAAGCGTATGAGGAGGAAGACATCTACGTGATCGGCGGGGAGAGTGTGTACAGACAACTGCTTCCGCACTGTGATACTGCCCATATTACGAAGATCGACCATGTCTATGAAGCAGATACTTACTTTCCGGATCTGGATGCGGACCCGGAATGGGAGATCACGGGGATCAGCGAAGAGCAGACATACTTTGACCTGGAATATGAATTTGTAAAATACGAGAGAAAGCATTCTTAAAGTGTCTGCAGAAACAGACAGCAAAATGTGAGGAAGACTATAAAGAAGGCGGCTGCCTGGGACAG
>OATU01000501.1_pt1 | contig 34148 bp, 30 predicted proteins | sample 1516711 | NCBI WGS metagenome assembly OATU01 (sample SAMEA2579971, study PRJEB22360) | human gut metagenome | biome: human gut; feature: human-associated habitat; material: faeces | place: Denmark | collected 2008/2010 | reverse complement strand
AAGCCATAAGCTGCATGTTGCGTGACATCTCTTCGCAAGCCGAGCCCCGCATTGACATGCACGACAATGAACTCAACCGCGTGCTGGGCGGTGGCATGGTTCCGGGAAGTATCATTCTGTTGGGGGGAGAGCCCGGTATCGGTAAAAGCACACTCACCCTTCAGACCATCCTGAGTATGGGTGACCGCCAGATACTCTACGTAAGCGGAGAAGAGAGCGAACATCAAATCAAGTTGAGGGCCGAGCGCATCGCAGCCGGCATCACAACCTCTCAAGAACACACAGGGCAGGCCGCAGGTGACAATATATCCATACTTTGCGAAACATCTTTGGAGAAGATTTTCGAGAACATCAAAGAGGTCAAGCCCGAAATCATCGTTATAGACTCCATCCAGACGATTTCCACCGATCAAGTGGACAGTTCGCCGGGCAGTATCACCCAAGTGAGGGAATGCGCCGCATCGCTCCTTCGTTTTGCCAAGACCAGTGGTGTGCCCGTGATTCTCATAGGACACATCAACAAGGAAGGCACATTGGCCGGTCCTAAAATATTGGAGCACATCGTGGACACCGTCATTCAGTTTGAAGGCGACCAGCATTATATGTACCGCATCTTGCGAAGTATCAAAAACCGCTTCGGAAGCACCTCTGAATTGGGAATCTACGAGATGCAACAAAGCGGTTTGCGCCCCGTAGCCAACCCTTCGGAACTGCTCCTGACAGAAAACAGGGAGGGTCTTTCCGGAATAGCCATCAGCAGTGCCATAGAGGGTGTCCGCCCTTTCCTTGTCGAGACGCAAGCCCTTGTCTCAAGTGCTGCATACGGCACGCCCCAACGTTCGGCCACGGGTTTTGACCAACGCCGTCTCAACATGCTTTTGGCCGTGTTGGAGAAGCGTGTGGGATTCAAGCTCATGCAAAAGGACGTATTCCTCAACATTGCCGGCGGTTTGCGAGTCACCGACTTGGCTATGGACCTTAGCGTCATAGCAGCCGTACTCTCAAGCAATGTGGACACAGCCATTGAGAATGGCTGGTGCATGGCCGGTGAAGTAGGGCTTAGCGGCGAAGTGAGGCCGGTGAGCAGGATAGAACAACGTATTGCCGAAGCTGAGAAACTCGGGTTTCGGCACATTATTATCCCCAAGAACAACCACAATGGTTTCGACCACAGAAAGTTTCAAATAGAAATTCATCCCGTGAGGAAAGTGGAAGAAGCCTTGCGCGTATTGTTCGGATAGGCAAGACACCCCCCCACTCCATTTTCCAACATATCAGTAACACCAATCACCATATTATATTCAATAGGAAATGAAAGATTCAGCAATCATTGTCAGTGGAGGCATGGACTCCATCACGTTGCTTTATGACAAAAAAGACGAGATAGCCCTCGGCATCTCTTTCGACTACGGCAGTAATCATAATGCCCGGGAAATACCCTTTGCCCAAATGCACTGCGAGCGTCTCGGCATCAAACACATCGTCATCAATCTCGATTTCATGCACCGCTATTTTAAAAGCAGTCTGTTGGATGGGGCTGATGCCATCCCCGAAGGGCACTATGAAGCCGACAACATGAAATCGACCGTGGTGCCCTTCCGCAATGGCATTATGCTCTCCATTGCCATAGGCATTGCAGAAAGCCACAACCTGAAAAAGGTGCTGATAGCCAACCACGGTGGCGACCATACCATCTATCCTGACTGTCGCCCCGAATTTATCCACGCCATAGACAAAGCCGCACGCTACGGGACATTCATCAACGTAGGTGTCTCAGCTCCTTATACGGACATCACGAAGGGCCAAATAGCAAGCATCGGCAAACGACTTGGCATCGACTATCGCGAGACATGGAGCTGTTATAAAGGCGGAGTTGTGCATTGTGGGAAATGTGGTACCTGCATAGAGCGGAAAGAGGCACTGGCCGAGGCAGGCATCGAAGACCCGACGGTGTATGAAGGATAAAAGTCGGAGCCCACTCGACGGTTTTGGCAACTCGACTTTACATTCGCCGATTGTAACGCACAAAAATACAAAAAACTTCTACAAAGGCGTTGAGATGTAAATAAAAAACAGTAAATTTGCAAGTGTTATAAAGCCTAAGTATTATAAATCGATAAAATAATTTAAGGTAAAAATGAAAATCGAAGACTTCAACTTTGCCGGTCACAAGGCAATTGTGCGTGTGGACTTCAATGTCCCCTTGGATGAGAACGGTCATGTAACCGATGACACCCGCATTCGCGGTGCTCTCCCTACACTGAAAAAAGTGCTTAACGATGGTGGCGCACTGATCATGATGAGCCACATGGGTAAACCCAAAGGCAAAGTTAAGCCCGAACTTTCACTCTCTCAAATCGTGAAAAATGTCAGCGATGCTTTGGGCGTAGACGTAAAGTTTGCCAAAGACTGCGCCAATGCCGATGCAGAGGCTGCAGCTCTGAAGGGTGGCGAAGCCCTCTTGCTTGAGAACCTCCGCTTCTATCCCGAGGAGGAAGGCAAGCCTGTAGGCGTGGAGAAAGGTACACCCGAATATGATGCAGCTAAGGCTGAAATGAAAGAACGCCAGAAAGCGTTTGCCAAGAAGCTCGCCTCCTACGCAGACGTTTACGTGATGGATGCCTTCGGAACTGCTCACCGCAAGCATGCTTCCACTGCCGTGATAGCCGACAGTTTTGATAAAGAACACAAGATGCTCGGCTTCCTCATGGAGAAGGAAGTGAAGGCCGTGGATGCCGTTTTGGGCAACATCCAACGTCCCTTCACAGCCATCATGGGAGGCTCTAAAGTATCCACCAAGATTGGCATCATTGAGAATCTGCTGACTAAGGTGGACAATCTGATCCTCTGTGGCGGTATGACCTACACTTTCGCCAAAGCTCAGGGTGGTAAAATCGGTAAGTCTATCTGCGAGAATGATAAGCTCGATGTGGCTCTCGACGTGATGAAGAAGGCTAAAGCCAACGGGGTAAACCTTGTCCTCGGAACCGACTCCATCATCGCCGATGACTTCAAGAACGATGCCAACCAGAAAGTTGCACCCTCCAACGACATTCCCGATGGTTGGGAGGGCATGGATGCCGGCCCCGAAACCCGCAAGGCTTTTGCTGCCGCTATCAAGGGTGCCAAGACCATTCTTTGGAACGGACCTGCCGGTGTCTTTGAGTTCGACAACTTCACCGGTGGTTCCAGAGCCATTGCCGAAGCTGTGGCCGAAGCAACCAAGGAAGGTGCCTTCTCCCTCATCGGTGGTGGCGACTCCGTGGCCTGCATCAACAAGTTCGGTCTTGCCGACCAAGTTTCTTACATCTCTACCGGTGGCGGTGCCCTGCTTGAGGCCATTGAGGGCAAGGTGCTTCCCGGTGTAGCAGCTATCGAAAAGTAATTGAGACAGAATGGATTGGTTAATAAATCTATTCAGACAACAGGATGGAGTAGCGCACATAGCACTACTCTATTCTATTGTTATAGCGGTCGGTGTCTATCTGGGTAAGATTAAAATAGGCGGCATCTCCTTGGGTGTGACCTTCGTTCTGTTTGCCGGCATTGTTGCCGGACACATCGGTTTCACCGGTCCGCTGCCGGTGCTGAACTTCCTTCAGGACTTCGGCCTCATTCTGTTTGTCTTCATGATCGGTTTGCAGGTGGGCCCGGGCTTCTTCGAGAGCTTCGGAAAAGACGGCATCAAACTCAATATGCTGAGCACCGTCACGGTGATGCTCAACATCCTTGTGATGTTTGCCTGCTACTACATCTTCTTCGATACCGGCAATCCCGTAAACCTACCCATGATGGTGGGTACGCTCTATGGAGCCGTGACCAACACCCCCGGACTTGGAGCTGCGAGCGAAGCCCTGCATTCCGTATTTCCCGACGGGCAGGCTCCCTCTATAGCTTCGGGCTATGCGTGTGCCTATCCGTTAGGCGTTTTGGGTATTATCGGAGCCACCCTCGCTATAAAGTTCATTTGTAAAGTTAAGTTTGAAGAAGAGAACGAACTGTTGAAAGACGCGGAAGCTGATAATCCTCATGCCAAGCCCCACCCGATGCACCTGCGAGTGGACAACTCCTACATCGCGGGACGCACGTTGCAAGAGATTTCCCAGTTTCTCAACAGGGACATTGTTTGCACGCGCATCATGCACGAGGGGCATCTCAGTACTCCCAATCGCGACACCAAGTTTGAACTCAACGACGAAGTGCTAATCGTTTGCGCTGAGTCTGATGCCGAAGCTATTCAAGCATTTATCGGCCCCGTCATCAATGTAGACTGGGACGAGGAGCATCAGCCCCAACCCATGATCAGCCGTCGTATTGTGGTGACCAACTCATCAATGAACGGAAAATCGCTCGGCAAGATGCACTTCTCCAGTCTCTACGGTGTGAATGTCACACGCATCACCCGCCAAGGCATGGATCTTTTTGCCAGCCGTAATCACCACTTCCATGTGGGCGATCGTGTTATGGTGGTAGGTCCTGAAGAGAATGTGAATCGCGTAGCTGAAATGATGGGCAACTCGGAAAAGCGTCTCAATGCGCCCAACATTGCCACCATCTTTGTAGGCATCATTGTAGGCATCATCTTCGGAAGTCTGCCCATAGCACTGCCCGGTATGCCGGTGCCTTTAAAACTGGGTCTGGCCGGTGGCCCGCTGATCATAGCCATCATCATTGGTCGTTTCGGCTATCGCATGGGGCTTGTCACCTATACGACCACCTCGGCCAACATGATGCTGCGGGAGTTCGGCCTTGTCCTTTTCCTTGCATCGGTCGGCATCAAGGCCGGTGATGCATTCTGGCACACGGTTGTCCAAGGTGACGGATTGAAATACGTGTACACGGGTTTCCTCATTACGATTATCCCAATTCTCCTTGTAGGCACATTTGCAAGATTGAAGTATAAGTTCAACTACTTTACGATTATGGGAATGATATCAGGAAGTTACACCGATCCGCCTGCATTAGCTTACGCCAACAGTGTTTGTAATGGCGAAGCTCCGGCAATAGGCTACTCCACAGTGTATCCACTCAGCATGTTCCTCAGAATCTTTACGGCACAGATCATCGTATTATTCTTCTGCGGAGCGTAAAAGAAAATGTTTTTCGACATATAGGATAAGGGAAGACCTTGTAGCGGTCTTCCCTTATTTTATACCTTCTACCCTCTTCATCCGTTTTCACAAGCATATAGTGCAAATTATAGCAAAAACGAGAAAAGGCTTTACATCCTGTTTTCATCTAAAAGTATAGCGGCCACCCTAAAGTTCATTTAAGAGTTCGGAACGCAGTCAAAAAAAGGTGGTTCGGGCTGAACGATCATGCAAAAGGGCCATACTTGGAAGCTCGTTTGGGCCGAGTGAGAGGCTCGGAGTGGCTCTTTTAGAAAGTCAGCCTTGCATGAAAAGGCCCCCTTTAGCAGGTTGGGAGCAGGAGGGAGCGTTGGAGACTTAAAAAAGGGAAACGTCTGCACGCTTCCCTTGCCATTGCAAAGATACGACTCAAAAGTCGGGAATGCAAATCTGTTAAGAAATTCCAAGACAATGCAGAGCCCCCATACGCATCATGAAGACTTGGATAGTCCCCCCTTCGCTCCCTTTGTTTGTGCATCCTTTTCTGCCTTGCACCGTTTGCGTTTGAGCCGGTCATGGATGGCACAGCCCGCACATCCATAACACTTGTCATTCGCATGGCAAATCGTCTCTCTGATGAGATAAGCCACATAGAGAAGAGCTGCAAGCAGGATGAGTCCGACTATGATATATTGTAGCACCATCGTGAATGGTTGGTTTATAGTTTTGCTTTCAAAAAATGGCCCGTAATGCTCTCTCTACAGTGGGCAACTTCCTCCGGTGTGCCGGCAATAACGAGGTTTCCCCCTTTGTCGCCGCCGTCCGGCCCCAAATCAATGATATGGTCGGCGCACTTGATGACATCCATATTATGTTCAATGACAATTACAGAGTGGCCTCGCTCTATGAGGGCATTCAGGGCAGCCATAAGGCGCTTGATGTCATGGAAATGCAGTCCCGTGGTCGGTTCGTCAAAGATGAACAAGGTGGGTTCCTGTCGCTCCTGACCGATGAAATAGGCCAGTTTGACGCGCTGGTTTTCACCACCGGAGAGCGTGCTTGAGTTCTGACCAAGTTTGATGTAGCCGAGACCGACATCTTCAAGAGGCTTCAGGCGCGAAACGATGGTCTTCTCGTCGTACCGACCAAAAAACTCTATCGCCTCGGATATGGTCATATTGAGCACATCGTTGATGTTCTTTTCATGAAACCGGACATCCAGTATGTCACGCTTGAACCGTTGTCCGTGGCACGAATCGCACTCAAGAACAAGGTCGGCCATGAATTGCATCTCAACAGTAATGACACCGGCCCCCTTACACTCTTCGCATCTTCCCCCTTCGGCATTGAACGAGAAATACTGTGAAGTAAAGCCCAACTGCTTGGACAACGGCTGTTCGGCAAAAAGATTGCGGATGGCATCGTAGGCCTTTACGTATGTGGCCGGGTTGGAACGCGTGCTTTTGCCAATAGGATTCTGGTCGACAAACTCCACATGTTTGATCTGCTGCCAGTCTCCGCCAAGGGCTGTATATTCGCCCGGCGCATCGCACACCTCGTCCAAATGGCGTTTGAGTGCAGGAAAGAGAATGCCTTTGACCAAAGATGACTTTCCCGAACCGCTGACACCCGTAATCACATTGAGCACATTGAGTGGAAATTCGACCGTGATGCCTTTCAGATTATTCATCCGGCAACCTTCGAGTTTGATGGCGTAGTTCCATCTTCGTCGGCTGGCCGGAAGTTCAAGGACATCTTCTCCGGTCAGAAATTTCACCGTGTGGCTCAACGGATAGTCAAGGGAGGCCTGACGGCTGACAGCAGCTTGCGTACTGTCTTCCCCGGTCAACAGCTTCAAAGGCCCATCAAACACAATCTCGCCCCCAAGACGGCCCGCATCAGGGCCAATGTCGATGATGTAGTCAGCCGCACGCATGATTTCTTCATCGTGCTCAACGATGATGACAGTATTGCCCAAATCTCTCAACTCCTTCAACACGTGAATGAGCCGGTCAGTGTCGCGGCTGTGCAGGCCTATGCTCGGTTCGTCAAGGATATAGAGGCTGCCCACAAGCGAACTGCCCAACGACGTGGTGAGGTTGATGCGCTGGCTTTCGCCCCCCGAAAGAGAGTTAGAACGCCTGTTAAGTGTAAGGTAGCCTAAACCGACATCCAGTAAAAATTGCAAGCGGTTGTTGATCTCCGTAAGCAGGCGCTTGCCCACTTCAGCCTTATGGTCGGAAAGCCGGAGTTTGTCAAACCATTCTTTCAGATTGGTGACCGGCATTTCCACCAAGTCACTGATGCTCCTGCCACCGATTTTCACATAGCCGGCTTCCTTCTTCAGCCGTGTGCCGTGACAATCGGGACACACCGTCTTGCCACGGTATCTGCTCATCATGACCCGGTATTGGATCTTGTATTGATTCTCCTTCACCATCTGGAAGAAAGAGTCAATGGACACCTGCTCGTGAATGTCGTTTCCGCGCTCGGAAGGCAGACCATGCCAAAGCATGTCTTTCTGCCGGCGGGTCAGTTCAAAATAGGGTTTGAAGATGGGAAAATCATCTTTGGCAGCCCTCCGGCAAAACTCAGTCTGCCACATTTTCATCTTGTCGCCATGCCAACACTGCACGCATCCGTCATAGACACTGAGCGACGTGTTGGGTATGACGAGTTTTTCGTCAATACCAATGATCGATCCGAAGCCTTCGCAAGTGGGGCAAGCACCCAACGGAGAGTTGAAAGAAAACATATTGTCGTTGGGTTCCTCAAACTTGATGCCGTCGGCCTCGAAGCGGGTGGAGAAATCAAAAGTCTGGTTGCTTGGCAGTATGAGCAGACGACAAGCACCGTCACCCTCGTAGAAAGCGGTCTCGGCCGAATCTGTCAGACGGGATATCTGGTCTTTTTCCTCGCTGACACTCATGCGGTCGATGACCAGAAATATATCTTTACCCTCCTCTTTTTCTGTTAGGCACTGCCCCTCTGCATCGGAAGTAGAAGAGGCAAGAAAATCATCTATACGTACTATCTCCCCATTCTTATATATCCGGGAATAGCCTTCCTGAATGTACATTTCGAGTTGTCGGGATAGTGTACGCCCTTCCACGATGTGCAAAGGAGCAAGGACACAGAACTTAGTGCCGACTCCAAACTGCCGGAGACACGCCAAAACATCTTCTGTCGTGTGTCTCTTGACTTCCTCACCACTGACCGGAGAGATAGTCTTTCCTATCCTTGCAAAGAGCAGTCGCAGATATTCGTAAATCTCTGTAGACGTGCCGACAGTAGACCGGGGATTACGTGAAATCACCTTTTGCTCGATGGCTATGGCCGGTGGCAAACCTTTGATGAAATCACATTCGGGCTTGCCCATGCGGCCCAAAAACTGGCGGGCGTATGAAGACAAGCTCTCTACATATCTTCGCTGCCCCTCGGCATACAACGTGTCGAAAGCCAACGAAGATTTGCCGGAACCGCTGACACCGGTCACGACAATCAACTTGTTGCGGGGTATCTTCAACGAAATGTTCTTGAGGTTGTTTACCCTTGCCCCTTTTACCTCTATATATTGATTGGCCATTGCAATGATCCTTTTTACCTAAATGACAAACGTACTGTCTCTGAAAACTCTTCTCCTCCTACCTGCGGGCACACCGATGGCATAACAGCCTACTCATGGTGATAAGGCTCACCCTTAATAATCGTACAGGCACGATATATCTGTTCCGTGAATATGAGCCTGATCATCTGGTGGGAAAAAGTCATACGCGACAACGAAACCTTCTCGTCGGCCCGATCGTATACGGCAGAGGAAAAGCCGTAGGGCCCACCGACAACAAAAACAAGCCGCCGGGCAACGTTGCGCTTTTTCCCAAGCCATGTCGCAAACTCAAGCGAACGAAACTCTATCCCGTGCTCATCGAGAAGTACCACCGTATCAGAAGGCTGCAAAAACTTCAATATCATTTCCCCTTCCCGCTCCTTCTGCTGACTCTCAGAAAGGTTTTTGGTGTTCTTAAGTTCCGGAAGGGTCGTTATGTTAAAGGGCATGTAGTGACCTATACGCTCGGTATAGTCGGCAATACCGGCTACAAAATGTCTATTGACAGTCTTACCCACCAACAACAATTCGGTCTTCATGAAATCTACATTAATAATTGAAGATTGAAAAGTCCAACTATATTTTAGTTGTCTTCCGGCGGGAGACGGTCATATTCGCCTTTCCGCTTGGGATTCATCGGAAACCAGCCTTTCTCAACCCGCTTCTTTTGGGCAAAAATTTCACCTATAGCCCAAAGCGACGAAGCACCGATGATACCAAGGAAAGAAGAGGTGATGACATTGGGCACGCAAAAGGCTCCCGCAATAAGAAAAATGCCTACCAAAAGAAATAGCCACCAATAGCGGGTACCCGTATAGTACTCCACCTTGATGACTACGGGATGGAAGATTCCTATGATGAGGAACGTTCCGACGGCTATGATAACGCCAGTATAGTTCAGTTGCATGTGCGATTACTTGTTATAAGACCACAAAATTACAAAAAAAACTCCATTCTCACTTGTTTTATCATTTAAAATGATTATCTTTGCGATATAATTTACATTTTTAACACTTAACAAACTTATGGCAAACAACACAGAATTAATTGCTCAATGCGAAGCAAAAGCAAAGACATGGCTTTCTCCTGCGTTCGATGAAAACACACGCAAGGAAGTGGAAGCAAAAATCAAGGCTGACGACAAGACGGAACTCATTGAGAGTTTTTATAAGGATCTCGAATTTGGTACAGGCGGACTTCGCGGCATCATGGGAGCCGGCAGCAACCGCATGAATATCTACACCGTAGGTATGGCAACACAAGGCTTTGCCAACTACCTGAAAAAGAATTTTGCCGGGAAAGACGACATTGCTGTGGTTGTGTGCCACGACTGCCGCAACAACAGTCGGAAATTTGCCGAGACAGTAGCTGATATTTTCTCAGCCAACGGCATCAAAGTGTACCTCTTTGACGATATGCGCCCCACGCCCGAATGCTCTTTTGCCATTCGTCATTTCCATTGTCAGGGAGGCGTGAACATCACAGCCAGTCACAACCCCAAGGAATACAATGGCTATAAGGCCTATTGGGAGGATGGCTCACAGGTGCTGTCTCCCCATGACAAAGGCATCATTGATGAAGTGAACAAAGTGAAGGTAGAAGATGTCAAGTTTAAAGGCAATAAAGCCCTTATACAGACTATCGGTGAGGAAGTCGACCAGCTCTACATTGAGAAGATCAAAACCTTGAGTATCGATCCCGAAGTCATCAAGCGGCAACATGATTTGAAGATTGTCTACACACCGCTCCACGGTACAGGTATGACCATGATTCCCCGGTCGCTGAAATACTGGGGCTTTGACAACGTGCATTGCGTCAAGGAACAAATGGTGAGAAGCGGCGATTTCCCCACCGTTGTCAGTCCGAATCCTGAAAATGGCGAGGCGTTGACCTTAGCTATACGCGACGCAAAGGCATTGGATGCAGACATTGTAATGGCGTCTGATCCAGATGCAGACCGCGTGGGTATGGCCTGTAAAAACGACAAGGGCGAATGGGTGCTCATCAACGGTAACCAGACTTGCTTGCTCTTCCTTTATTATATCATCACCAACCGCAAGGCTAAGGGATTGCTCAAGCCGACTGATTTCATCGTCAAGACCATTGTCACAACAGAAGTTATCAAGAAGATTGCCGACAAAGCCGGCATCGAGATGCGCGATTGCTACACCGGATTCAAGTGGATTGCACGAGAAATCCGCATTTCCGAAGGTAAGCAAAAGTATATCGGTGGCGGTGAAGAGAGTTATGGCTTCCTTGCACAGGACTTCGTGCGCGACAAGGATGCCGTGAGCGCCATGAGTCTGTTGGCTGAAATTTGCGCTTATGCCAAGGATCAGGGCAAGACCTTGTACGAACTGTTGTTGGGCATTTATCTTGAATACGGTTTCTCTAAAGAGGTGACGATCAATGTAGTGCGCCCCGGTAAGACCGGCGCTGACGAAATCAAACAGATGATGGAAAACTTCCGTCACAATCCTCCAACAGAACTTGCCGGCTCGAAAATCACCGTATGGAAAGACTTCCAGACACTTGAGGCCCGCCACGCTGACGGCTCTGTTACCAAACTCGACATGCCCGACACGAGCAATGTGCTGCAGTGGTTCTGTGAAGATGGTACCAAGGTGAGTGTTCGTCCTTCCGGCACCGAACCTAAGATCAAATTCTATATTGAGGTTAAGGGCCAAATGAAATGCGAAGGCTGCTACGAACGGTGCGACAAGGAAGGCACCGAAAAGGCTGAGGCCATCAAGAAGCAGTTGGGACTTGTGTAAAGTTCTTTGGGTAGGACTCAAATGCCCTCAAAACCGGCTTGAGTCCCCTCCCTTTCTTAAAAACAAAAATAGAAGGGCGTAATTTAAAAGCGTACCTGTCAAATAAGTGGATATTCTTTCACAGGATATCCACTTTTTCTTTGCCAATGTGCAAGCTCAGGAATATCTTCAATTATTGTTGTCCGGTAAACCTTTTCCACATATAAAAGTTAATGAATATCCCCAATCATCCAAATCAGTAAATTCAATGTTTGAAACTCGTTCTGTTAGTATATGCGCAGAGTTCAAGCCTTTTAAAAAGGTGGAAGCCGAAATATCTCCAGTTGAACTTATAGCAGAACTCATTGAGATAGAGCTGCAGGAAGTCTGCTTTGATATCGTGATACGTGTCAAGAATGCTACGTTTGGCATTGCTGATGGATATGTGTACCCACGGGAGTACTCTGCCGACCATGGCCTTGTCCTTCATGACATAAGTTTCATGTCCGGCAACCGCACCATTCCTGACGAGTGTTGAATAAGAATCGGCGGCATCAGTCGTTGCCTCCGCCTTCGCATCCACTGACCTCTTTATCCAATCTTCCTCCGTTGCAGCTTTCAAGTCAGGTATGACCATCATCTTGATGTGACCGACCTTTTTACACGTACTGTACTTCTTGGCTGGCATATCTGCGGGGACAGAACTCTCCGCCATGACAAGCACGGCCGTCTTCCGCTGGCTTCCGTGCCCGCGTTTGAGAGGATGCCCTTTTTCACTGTCAGGCGTCTCCGTGGTGAAGAAGCCCTCGTCGAGTTCCACCTGGTCAAACAGCCAGTAGAGACCGTCCCGCTTTCCCATCACGTCACGCAGTTTATGCATCATTTCCCAGACGGGTTGATACCGCTTCCTTCCAAGCCGGCGCTGTACCTCCAAAGCGGAAATGGCCCGCTTGGTGCCTGCAATCAGAAACATTGCCACGAACCAGTCGAAAACCGGAAGTTTGCCCTGCATCACGGTAGCTGAACGAAGAGTCGTCTCATGACCGCAATCCGTACATGTCCAAGACCTGTGACTTGGATTCCAACTGAGGTGCAGACCGCCACATTCCGGGCAATAAAGGGTGTTGCATTCGCGATATTCCCTGAGAGCACGCTCACAGGCTTCCTCGTCCGGATAAGTCTTGTAGAAATCAGTCAGATTCATAGTAACTCCTTTCTGATAATCAATAATACAGCTACAAAGTCTGCGCCAAGTACAATAATGGCAGTGCAAACTCTGTTAAATTTGGATGATTGCGGATATTCTTTTTCTTTATTCTTTTATCATTCGTAGTCCGTCACCAGTGATAATCTGTTGCTTGTCAAAATCCAGTCGATAATCCTGTATTTTACCTTCCGAGAAACGGCAGTGGAGCATTCCTTCGCTATAAGACAATGTACCCGAACGCATTTTTTTGTCAACCCTTATGGTTATTTGATTTCCGCGTATCAACATGATAATACGACCATAAGGTGCTTCTCCGTACCAAATGCCTTCTACCCACACGGGTAACTCCTCTTCTAGAACAGCTTCCTGCGCAGTTGTATCAGTATTGTCTTTTTGCCCCCTCTGTCCCTCCAAGACTGAAAGAGACAATGTTTTCGGTTCTTTGGTTGCATTATCTGTCTGGTTTTCCACTGTTTCCCTCGTCTCGACAGGTGCATCGTCTTCATCCTCCGCAGAATGACGGTTGCAACTTTTAGCTCCCCAAATCAGCAATGCCAATAAAACGAAGAAAATCAGACACCCTTTCATACAAGAGCCTTCGCTCCCTTTACGGTTGTTTATGGGAGGAAATGAAGTTCCCTTCGGGGAAGGATTTGGAGGTGGGATAGTCCTCAAGGGGATTGCCGGAGGAACTGGAGGGGGCAATGAAATTTGGGAAGAACCATCAACCGATGTAGACACTTCAGACCCTTCCACTACATTCATAGCAGATGGAGAGGCAAACTCCACCTCCGAAATGCTCTCTTCACTTATATACGGCTTGTCTTCCGTTCCGTGAGATAGATTGTCTCCCCGCATATAGTCGTCAGGCACAACATATTTAAATGGAGTGCCACATCGGGGACAAACGCAATCCAACTCTTTCTGTCCGAGACCAATCTCCACCTCATAGCGGAATCGGCATCGTTTACACTTCACTTCCAACATGCTTTTCATCTACATTTTATCATTATCCAAAGCGAACCATTGCTTTTTTTATCACTCTCCACACACCATTTTCCATGACAGCACTTCCCCTTTCAAGGATCATCACATGATGAAGAAGTCCGGTGGTATTGCCTTCTATCTTGCAAACAGGTTTCACAAACTGGCTGAGACTAATCATCGCTGTGGCCAAAGCATCCGGAGTGTCCAGCATTTCAAAAGTTGCCGTCGCTCCATCGTCTGTGACGAGTTTGTAGAGACTTTTACCTATACGCTCCTTTTTCGCCACATCGGAGAATAAACCATCAATAGTCGGTGCACCGGCAAACAATTCTGTCTTGCCACCATGAGAACTATAAGAATGGTCATCTCCTTGTTCGTTCTGTATAGCTTCCGAAGCGTCTAGCATCATTTCTTCTTTTCTATACTGTCCGGACAAGGCACTTTCGAGTTTGTCAATACGCTCGCAACATACATCTATCTTTGCAGCAAGCGATTCCACTTGCTCTTTTAAGTCTGTATTAGCCGTTTCCAACGCTGCAATTCTCTCCAACAAGGGAGCGACACTCTCCTCTATTTGTTTTGCGACCTTACTACCAAACATCAGTTCAGATTTTCTATAAGATTATCACGAATACTGCCAATAATGGGATAAAAGAACATGGTGTCTTCAATGGCGTCACTACCATTCTTGTCTTCTTGATTTTTGTTAACAAAATTCCAACCATTCACAAGATGATGCTCCAAATCCTTATTAACCAGTTCTTTAAACAAATTCAGGCTCTTTAAATCTACCAAGAAACGATCTGTGACATGGATATCATCACACAAAGAGATGAAAAAGTTGTTGAAGCGTCTGACTTCATCCACAAGTTTGGCTCTAAGGGCATCTGACTCCATGTCGTCATAGACCAATCGTTCTTTGTCTATCATGGAATAATTCATCTTCAGGGGGTTGTCAAAATTATCCATCAATCGGTTGAGCTCAAAAACCTGCGCAGTTCCTCCATTGTCTCTGACTTGCAGCAACGCGCCCCGACATGTAATCTGCTTAGGTTCTCTCTTTTCCATAACGACGGCAAAGCCGTCAGCGTCATACTTTTTGTCATAAACACGTTCAAAAACCATTTGTGTGAGTAAATCCAGGTCACGCTGTTGTCCGACGATGTCTAAAACCTTTGCCCCTGTTCCACTGAACATTACGCTACGTGGCATTTCCAGCCGATGATGTTTCATCAAATTGGCCACATAATAGATCAGCGTGACATAGAAATAGATAAAGATGATCTTACGCGCCCCATCTTCATTCAACCGTTGGTTATATGAAAAGACATCATTGTCTTTTATCACCTTATTGTTGATCACCGAGAAGAGGAAAGCATTGATGTCTTCCGACTTCTTCTTTGACGTAATATCATCAAGAATGCCATTCAGTTCTCCATACTTATCATCATCGGCATCGAAAAGGCGTTTGAAGTAATCGACATATTTTACCAACATGGGATTGGTATCGCCATGCGGTATTTCGGAAAAACCATCACCAAACAGCACATTGGCAGCAAAGCGAAATGATGTCAAAACCACCGGCTGCCGGGCATTACTCTCGTAAACAACCACGTCACTCGACCCACCTCCTATATCTATGGATGCAACTGTCGATGCTGCACCGCGAAATCTACTCGACCCCTTATAGAAATAATAAGGTGCCACTGATTCAGGCATTTGGATGAGATTATGATCATCGGCCGACACACCGAACACTTCTTTAAAAATCTTGGCCCAAGTCTCCTGCATTTTTCTGACCGTGCCGACCTTCATGCTCAATGGATAGAACCACACAAGACGGGTCTTCTGTAGGTCGCCATTCTCAAGCAAAACTTTAGTACGCATCAGTAAAGCGACCTCCGTGAGATAGGCCTTTACACGCTTGGCTGTGGATATATCCGTACTCCACTTCAGATTGGGAACCACCCTGTTGCCGTAGCCTATACTCTCTTTCTCATAGATGAAGGGAATATTGGCATCACACAATGCTATGATATTATCCACATTGCGCGCATCCATACGTTCGCATTCGCTGAGCACTGTGCGCTGCGGGAAACCGTAGTCTTCACCTATCACCTTTGGCAAGAATTCTTGCTTTATGATGACATCATACAGAATGCTTTCACCATTATATAATGTAGCCAACAGCCTGTCTTTTCCCGTGGAGTCCACTCGTATTGGTTCGGGCATTCCTTCTCCCTTCATACATTCTACATGGGTGTTGGTCGTTCCAAAGTCGACAGCAAAGGTAAACGCGTCGTAACCGGGAATATATTCAGCCCACTTAGGACAAACTGTGCCCACAGCAACCTGATTACCACGTTCGTCGGTCAGCACAACATTCATGTAATCGAAATCCGTCTCCAAACGATAGTAACTGGAACCTACCCGCTTGTCATTTTTCAGAGAACGATCTCTAACGACAACCTCTTGTTCATCAAGACGTTGCAGATATCCATTCTTAAAGAACTCCAAAGATAACCGGCTGTTTTCCAATGCTCCTAAAGCCCTGTCGACCAACTGTACATTGTATTGCCTCAATCCGGGGGCTCGGACAAACGGGAACACACTTAATGCAAATGGAACTGTCACAAAGCGACCACGGTCGTTAGCAACATCATAGCCCAACTCCCCATCCGGTGATTCAATGTAGGTACGCTGCAAAGTGATGTATGCCCCATTTTTCTGAACGGGGATTCTGAGGACAGCCTTCACAGTATCTACACTGCCCAGCCGTCCATGAACCAATTCAAAGCGAGGACGCCCCCCTATCGTTCCCCACAAATCATTTACATTAAAGTATTTAAAGTAAAGTGGCTTCAAGGGTAATAGAAAATCGCAATTATCAACTTCTCTATTGGCAATGGTCAAATTCCCATCAAAGAAACTATCACGGTCAAGACTGTAATCGAGCTTGATCATAGACGGTTGAAGAAAATCGTTGACTGTAAGCCACGGGTATTGATGAGTTGTTCCCGGAAGCACACGCTTCTCAACCGGTATTGCATAATCGGTCGGGCGAATCTCAATGCTATCATCCCATGCCCCCGTAACATAACGGAAAGCATCGCTCGAAGGAGCATTCAAATGGTTTTGGAGCACCAGCGGCAAACAATCGCCCACCTCCCGTGAGGGCACTATTCGAAAATCACTGGCCTGAATGGCTGCTTGGATATCTTCTGCGCGTGCGCAAAAAAACGGAATACCCAAAGCTTCCACCCCGTCATCCATCCGCGAATAGTTGGATTCAAGAAAGGTCTTGGCCTTCTCTACGCTTTCTGTATCAAGTGCCGTTGGATTGCCTATTTCTTTCAAGATAATCTCTTGCAGCTGTTGCTTAAGTAGAGGGAAGCACGTGATGAGATATCTGTTCACCTCTCCACAAAGTTTCTTCAATTCGGGATAGGCGGTAAACAAAGCATAGATGTACTTGATGAACGGTTCGTTGCGCTCCCAAAGCGGCCACCATTCATCAAATATGTTGATATTCTGCTCCACCGGAATCTTATACATCCCTTCACGTGCATTGGGAGATGCCATAAATAATGTGACAGGAGAAGTGGAACCTACCACCTGATTGCCATAGACCAGAAAGAAAAGTCTGTCCATCCTATCAAAATTGAAAGCATCTTTGTCCTGCTCAAGATACATCTCAAGGGTATCGCCGAGCAGCCGATGCTGGGGCTCTTGCTTCAAGGCTTCCAATTCTGTGGTTTTGTTCCACTCGACAATGCGCAACAAATTGTGCAACTCCCCATAATTGAAAAACAGTTGGGCTACATCGAGTGCATTGGCCACCAGCTTCTCATCCATCAGTTCGCCTTGCAGATTGGCATGGGCAGCCAAACGGGAAAAGGCGTTTTTCACCAAGTCCATTTGGGCGAAAGGTGACGGGATGGCCGTTCGGGGAGTCTGTGCAAGCCCCCCGTTGGGATCAGCTATCATCTCTATTTCATCCGCATTGTACTGACTGTTTAAGGATATCCAACCTTCTCCTGTGGTTTTCTTGTTATAGCTTAATATCTTCGACATAAATCTGATATTCTACGAATTAAACAACCCCATTGAATTTTTCATCTACCAATGTGTCCAGTGTCTCTTCCAACAGACTCAACAGTTTGAGACTTACCTTGTCACCCGCAAAGCGATTAGCTTTAGTTGCTGCTTGACTCGCCTTGTTCATGGACGAAAGAATGGATTTGTAGTCAAGTGCTGATTTGAAGAGTCCCGATTTAGGGAGCATATCGACAGACGCATCTGCCAACTTTTCTGCACTCAAATCAAAAGGTGCAAAACTGCGCTGATTACCTTTGAGCTCTTTCAACCAAGTGAGATAGCCCACAAAAAAATCGTTGGTCAGTGTAGTAAAGAAACTTGTTGTCAGGAAACCATTTGTCAGTTCCGGCTTATCTTGGGTATATCCGCGGCCTATGTCCTGACGCAGTTGGTGTGTGATGTACATATAAGCCAAGTGAAACTTGAGCATTTGCTTGTTGACAAGCACGCGTGTCGGAAGTCCGAAATCTTTCAGACTGAGCTGCATCTTGTCGTTGGCCAGTCCGTATTCCTTGTATATCGGATTCTGCGCATTGCCGCCAACCGTCACAAGCCGTTCATCGGGAATGCCCATAAAGTCAAGTATCGACAAAGCTCCCACGTATTCCACCACATGGGCATCGTTGCGTTGCCCGTTACCTCCAGGATCATTGAAGTAGGGATTGCTGGGTATCTCATCTCCCACATAGTAGCAGGCATTGAGTTTCGATTCCGGCCGCTCCACTCCACCCTGCCTGAGACCAGTCAGATTGTCATGGTAGTAGAATAGTGCCGACTTGGTTTTAGAGATAAAGTCAGCCCGGGATATCGGACTGTTCTCGTCTTGCTGGACATTAAAATAAGGTAATACCGTGAGCGCTCCAATGCGGGCATCGCGTAAATCTCCCCGGTTATTGATGTTGGGATTGCTGGCGGCATTGCGTATGTTCTTCACAATGATGGGGTAACCGGCCGCCCCGGTACCTCCGAAGATGGAAGAGACAACAAAAATGCGATCTTGCTTCTGAAACACATTGGAAAATTGGCGGAACTCTTCACTGTCCTTAAATTGGTTGAGTGCCACACTTCCGATGTTCGGCGAACCAACAAAGCCTATATCCATCTTGGTGTCCAGTTGATAATTGGAAAACATCATTGAACACAACGCCTGATTACCGGTGTCAAGTGTGGAATATGAGATAAAATCCTGAAACTTCTTGGATGCGATGCTCCCCATATTAAAGAGGAAAGTGTCACTCAAATTGGAGCCTCCCGGCAGAATGTCGCTTAACGTTGACACTTTCACAGAAAAAAAGCCCCGTGTCTCATCCGGCGAATCGCCATACAGGGAACGGCGAATCTGTTTATACCAACGAAGGAGATTGTCGGTGCGCTTCAAGTCTTCATTGGCCTTATGGGGGTCGACAATAATGGGCACCACTTCCAACGGCATAGGCACCCCCTGTTCATTGAGAGGATGCACACCAGCGGCAAACTGCATGATCAGGGGCCTTAGCACCCGCGAACCGGTTCCGCCAACCAGAAAGAGAAATAATCTCATATTTGTTTTTACTTTTGATACATTTGTTGCTTCATAGGTTTACGTTTGTCCACCTATTCGGGAATAGGTGTATGGCGACAATTGCTGCTCCACCAACGCATAGAGAAAGAAGCTACCACAAAAAGGACGACTTCCACCAACATGTTTACGACGGCAAACGAAAAGAGCTGATGCCCGAAATCATAGTCCATAGCCGCAAAGACACCATCGGCGTAGAAATAATTGATCGTTGGTGTCACGAGGGCAGCTACTGCCAGCATAATGAGCCAATGATACCAACGGGAAAAACTTACACTGTTGATCACATAGTAGAAAACCCCTGCTACGGCCCAGGCAACAATAGCAGTAACAACGCTCACCAGCATATAGATATTCTCATCATACATAGCTGTAGAAAATTCTCTCTCATAATACATCGCCTCAAACAGAGGAATGGCTAAAATGATGAAAAGTAGCGTGACAACAACGCCTGCAATCAATAATATTGTATTCTTTTTCATTTCACTTTGATGATGTTATTTCTCCAAAATCAGTTTTATCTTGAAATAGCAGGGCTCTCCCCATCCCGAGTTGACCGATGTCCGCCTGTAGCTGTCGTAGATGCCCCCAAGGATATATTTAAGTCCGAAAGTTGTTTTCGAGAACTTTGTTCCTGAAAGGTTTGTATCGTCGTCACTGTTGCTTTCTCCTATCCAATCAGCCAATTTATCCGGCAATGAAATGGTCACTTCTTCCTTGGAGGCTATATCAGAGACCTTCAATATAAATATGTGGGTGGCCGACAAGGCGCGGTTGCGCTCATGCTTGGAAAGTTTGGTCTTGTCTATGGAGATGATTTTCTCAATCTTCACGCCCTTCCTGTCAATGGCATAGTTGGCCGGATTGGTCAATACCGATGCCGGAATGAACTTTCTCCCCAAATCAACAGCCAGAGCCAAGCGGACATTTCCCGTCTCTTTGTCGGCTTCAAGCCCGGTGACGCAATTCAAGTTGTCACTGTCCGGCTTAAAACGGCCCCTGATCTCCTCATGACTCAACATGAATTCCGAATAAGGTATAAAGGCTTTGTCGCTCCCACTCCCATTTCCAAACAACTGGTAGAGATACATGTCACGATAGCCTTTGAGCCGTGTAAAGTCACAAAAAGCAGCATATCTGTCATCGGCTTCCAGTCGTTTCATAGCCTGCCGATTTCCGGCAACAATAATATAATAAGGTCTGACACCGGTATATTGCTGTCCGGAAAAGGGAGAATTGTAAGGGTAATAAGCCCCATCATAAGAGCCCTGCATCTGGACGACCAACAGCGACATGTCTCCCACGCGCTGCTTGAACACCGAACTAATCATGCCGGTGGCATCCGAAAAGATTTTCCGAGGGTTTGTCCCTTCCATCGTCTTGACCGAATAAATCATATCTGTGAACAAAACAGAAATTTCGTTCTTTTCGGTATTTTCAAGAATCGCCTGAAAAATACGTTGAAAATCAGTATAGGAGGGGTCTCCAATACCTTTGGAAGATACGAAAATATTATCGTCACTGATAAATTGACGGATTCCCTTGGGATACCGGTAGATGCTGTCATTGACGATATAGAGCCTGTTTGCATCTCCGGGCACACTATTCAACATCGACACAAAGGCGGCTTTGAAAGAACCGTCCCCCCGGGGGCTGTCATAGGGAGTCATCGAACCGGAACGCTCCAAATAGAAGTTCACGCGTAAGGGTTCTAATTTCTGATAACTTTGTTGACCCACTTCAACCGTTGATTCCTCCCGGGAAGTCCCATGATGGCGGCCGGCACACTGCGTAAAGCCTAAAATCACCATAAGAGCCAGTCCCGATATGACTGAATTGAAAGGTAGCTTCATGCTATTTAGACGTCTTTTAGAATATACTTAGTTGCAAAAGTACAAAAAAAAATAGAACCTACCGAGGAATCTCTTATAATTTAATATAAAATACGAATTTGCAGGCAGGGGCAATGCCTGCACCTTATCGCCAATGCCTGTAAACTATCCTTCTGCCATAAAATTCCACCGACAGGCACGCATATCCACACACCCGTCGATTTTGAACGACACGCCTTCTGCCTCAAGCATCCCACGTTGTTCGTGCCAATTCGGAACTGTGCACCCACGGCTGTTCACCACTCTGTGGCAAGGCAACCGGCGTATAGCTGGTGCTTCGCCCATTATGCGCCCCACCAGTCGGGCGTGGTGAGGTCTGCCCACAAGCAGGGCAATATCACCATAGGTGACGACCTTACCCATAGGGATGGCCTCCACCACACTATACACTTCGTCACGAAAGGTTGCTATATCTGTCTTCATCGCTTGTTTTTTGATACTTTCGGAGCACTGCCCCCCCCTGCAACAGCCGTTCTGTCTGCAAAGATGGCGCAGATGCAAGATTGCCTCCATCTTGCAGAATACGGCCTGTCTTGATGCAAAGATAAACTATTCTTCGTCAGCAGGACATATTTATCAAGATTTTTGTTTGTTTTATACAGCACTTTTTGTTAAATTTGCAATTTGAAACAAACGTTACGGATTGTCTGAACCTTTAACCCTGTTACCAAAAAAAATGAGACAAAAGACCAAACGCAGAGAGATACTCGACTATCTCGTTATCGCCCTATCCATGTTTATGGGTAGTGTGGGCCTTGGTGTATTCCTCTTGCCCAATCACATCACGATGGGTGGTGTGGGAGGATTGGCCTCCATTCTCTACTGGGGCTTCCGCATCCCCCCACAAGTGAGTTATTTGGTACTCAATCTGATACTCCTTGCCGCTGCCCTCAAAGTGTTGGGGTGGCGTTTCTGTGTGAAAACCATCTACGCTGTAGGATGCTTCGCCATCGGCCTTTCGCTCACCCAGCACTTCATGGCGGGGCGCACCTTCTTGGCCGACGAACCGTTTATGGCAACTGTCGTGGGTGCCTTCTTTCTTGGCATCAGTTCGGGACTGGGACTTTCCTACAACGCCAGTACGGGCGGTACGGACACCATAGCGGCCATGGTGCAAAAATACCGCGACATCTCGCTGGGTAATGTCATTATGATCTGCGACACGGTCATCGTCACATCAAGCTATCTGGTGCTCAGAGATTGGGAGCCGGTGATCTACGGGTATGTCTACCTCTTTATCTCTGCGCTGTTTGTCGATCGCGTGGTCAACTCGCTACGCCGCTCAGTACAGTTTTTTATCATCTCCGACAAGCATGAAGAAATAGGCCATGCCATCAATACGACCGCCGAACGAGGGTGCACCGTCATCGACGGACGCGGTTTCTACTCCGGTAAGGAGATGAAACTGCTTTTCGTGCTGGCTCGGCAGAACGAATCGGCCAAAATCTTCCAACTCATCGAAGAAATTGACCCCACGGCCTTTGTGTCGCAGAGTGCGGTGATCGGGGTTTACGGATTAGGGTTCGACCGCTTTAAAGTGAAACGCAAAAACACTCGCTCCACTTAATCCGTTCCACACCATCATGTCGGTTTCATCGGCATGTTTGTGGCTGTGTCCGGTGTGTCGATATTTCCTTGCTGTCTATTTCCGGATGGTGCTTTTGCCTCGTCATTTTATCCTAACCACTGAAAGGCCAATCGCTCGGAACCGTCAGACAGGTATATGATGCCACAATAAGTAAATCCATGCCTGTCAAGCAGACGACGCATGATGGCATTGTCGCGATGTGTATCTACCCGCAAATTATCGCTTTGCGACTTGCAAAAGTCAATGATGGCGGCAAACACCCCATGTGCAGTGCTGTCGGAAGCCACACGATGAAGCACATAATAGGCTCTGTCTTCATCTATCCAGCGACCACCGGTGATATGGGCGTATGTTGGTTCAGGCCCTGGCACCAAGGCAAAGGTCCCCACGGTGCATCCCTCTTCTTCACAAAGATAGCTTGTGCCATGCTCTATATCACGCTCGAAAGTCTGCTTCGCCGGATAGTTTTCCGGCCATTGGTCGGGATTTCCCGTTGTCTGCATAATCCGACGCGCATCGTCGCGCAATCGTAAAATGGTGCTGAGGTCTTCCTTCCGGGCCTTTCTAATTGTTATTTTCATATAAAAGTCTTGAGTTAGGATATATACCGAGCATTTGCTGTGTATCTTGCAAAGATAGTGAAAAACGGATAAAAAGATACTCTCGCACATCTTTTTTGTCGAATTTTCTTCAGGTAATACCGGTCTTTTATAAGCTTGTAAGGGGGGAATAAAGGACGAAAAAACAGGGTGGTGACTCGTTAACGGCTCATTTCCGCCCTGCAAAAAAGAACATTTTGTACCTTTAGCCATATATGAAGCCCCTATTGCCAAATCTGAAAATCCTAATTTTGCATAACTTTGCTTCCAAGAAAGCGAAAGCCGAATAACATTATCACCAACAGACAAAAATATTTCAATCGTGTACCGTGAAACTTACAGCAAACAACATGAAGACTTGTAAGAGTCTCGCAGCAACAAAACCTTATCAACACATCTAACAGTATATCGCTTAAAAAAGACGAGATAATAACACAACTCAGGGTTTTGTGCCACATATTCTCCGCACAAAGATTGGCACACCTCTCCCCTTCATTGGGGAGAGGCGGAGTTTTTAACCATACTTGGAAGTTCCGGAAAACCCTTTTTCCGCCCCCCGTCTTTTCGTCCTAATACTGAATAAAAAAGGGGTGGAATGCTTGATTAGCACTGCATTCCACCTTTTTTATTTGAAGTAAAACTTTAAGCCGACTCAATATCCTTCTACGTATGATCTCTATGATGCTATCCGGAATAGTAAAAGAAAACTGGTGAAATCAATCTGTGTCCACCAATTCGAGCATAAGTTCGCTATCTGTCTCCACAATGCCGAGCTTTTTCAAGTAAGGAAAATCTTGTTTGAATTCCCGTTCCAAATGGTGAAGGCCGCATTCCTCTGCATAACTGCGGAACAGTCTGACAGCCTCCTGAATATTGTTGTCCAACCAATGGCAGTATCCACAGTTGAGATGATCGCCGGGTATCGGGGACTCGAGTTTGCCATATTCTGCGATGGCTTCAGCGGTTTTGCCCTGTAAAAGATAGCCCCAAGCCAATACGCGCCTTACATCGGCATCATTTGGGTATTCATATTCCAAACGGAAAATGTCTTTCATGGCCTGCTCAACTTCCCCACTCTTGAGGCGGGCTATAGAGTAATTGAGTAGCAGACCGCGACCGGGAGGCGTTTCCAATAAAAGCAACAGTTGGTTATAAACGGTAGCGGCATCGGTATTGTCGCCTTCCATGAGCAGAGCCTTACCCAATAGCCGCAGGGCCTTGGTGTCAGTGGGATCCACATTGAGCGCGCGGCGCAGACAGACAATGGCCGAGGCGTAGTCCTCACAACGCAACGCGCCACTCGCACAAAGCAGCTGGTAGTTCTTGTCTGTGTCGCTCCCATAAGTGGAAAGCAAATTGTCAAATTCCTCAAAGCGTTCGCGTTTCAAAAGGAAATGGGACAAATCTCCCTTTTTATCGTCAATAGCCGTACCCTTGAAGGCGGCATTCATGAAAAAGAACGAGGGGGCGACACCGTCATAACGGCTATCAAAAGGATTGGATAGCTCATTATGTTGGTTGTAAAGACGAAAGAAACGGTAAAGGTCTTGCAGATACATCAAACGTACAAAAGCCGGGCGGGCAGCATCTTCGGGATGCACAGATTCATGACCGGCAAACATGGCATCACCGTCAAGCATTTCTTTCACGCTGTCGGGCATTTTATCGTAGACATTGACCATGGCCAGCACAAAGGAATATTTGTCGCTATCGCAAAAGGGAGAGGCCGTGAGCATGGTGCGGAAAAATCCTTTGCCTTTGATTTTGTCGCTCACATGGGCGAGGTCGGGATGTTCCTGATAGAATGGTACAAACCAATTCATCATGGTGTAGAAAAAGCCGAACTTCTTCATTTGCGAAAAGCCGCCAAAGTAGATATCGCTCCCCTGCTTCTGCATGTCGAGCATCCGATGGAAATGTTTCTCCATGTCTTCCATGGCTTTTTCCTCGGCCTCGGGATGCAGAATGTCGTTGAGCGTGTCATCTTCCTTCTCTGTGATTCCAAACCGGGTGATGTTGAGATGGCTGTTTTTCACAAGATCGGGCATGATATCACGTTGGATGGTACGGGTGTCTTTCTCTGCATCTTGGCAGTAGAATACCTGTATTTGCAGTTCGAGCAACTCGCGACACACCTCGGAACTGGATGTAAGCTCATCGACAATCGCCTGACCGGCAGGAAAATCTACCCTATTGGAATATAAGGTGAAAGCCCATCCCACGAGCGCACGTTGCCGCACTTGGAGGTCGGTCGACCGACGGTAGAGTTCTACCAGTAACCGCCATTTGTTGATATCGTAGACAGCCATGCACGAAAGCGTAATGGCACTCGTCATCACTTGTGCGTCCATACTCTCTACTGTCGGTGAAAGCAGCAGCTCCAGAAAAGCCTCCCTTTCGGCATTGCTCCACTGCGGAGCTACCACCAATGTGGCAAACACGGCTTTCATCAGCTCGTGGTGCTGGCGGTATATTTCAGCCGAGCGGACGGCTTTCTGTTCTTCGGGAAGCAGTGTGAGCATGGTACGCTCCCCCACAAAGGTTTCCAAACGTTCGCGCATGGTCTCGACACTCAGTTGTTCGCGCTCGGTAAGCAATGCCAAACTACGATAGACAGAGTTGTCGTGGCAGAGATGGCGCATCGTCATATCGCCCAAACAACGGAAAGCACGGCCGACAAACTTGGCAAACACTTCGTCGCGTTTCTCGTCGCGCACCCCTCTCATCATATAGTCGAGCATGAGCCGATAGTCACGTTCGAGTGCATCAAGATTGCCGTTGTCGCGCAGCCAGGAGCATTCGTCACGACGGTTACGCATCAGCCGAATAGCATCATTTAATTTGTGATGAGATATCTTATGATGGATTTCATCCAAGTTTTGAGAAGTTATGGGCATGGGGTGAAATTTATAAGTATTTGCGGGCTATCAGAATGTCGCGCTCCCGAGGCGCAGCGGCGTGCCGGAAGCGCAGGACAGGCAAAGCCTTGAGAGTCTTTTCGTTGGCATTGCAATATTTGCCAACAAGCGCAGCATAGTGTTGCAGGCCGTTTTTATTGATGCTGTCTACAGCCATGTTGTAGCCTTTGATGAAGCGATTGAGTTGGTCACGCCGGCGAGGCTGGGTGAGTTCACGGCTCCGAAAAGCGAACACACCGAAACGCAGTTGCTTGTCGCGGCTGTCCATGAGCACGGGATGCCCCATCGTACGGGCCGTGGTGGCCTGTGGTTCGGGGAGCAACATGGCATCCATCTCATTGTTGAGCAACATGTGGAGACGCACATCAAGGTCGTTTATCTGAACGCGGTAGACATCATATTTGGGTTTTACACTATCTATTGCCATCGTGGCCAAAGCCTCAGTGGCCGAGTAGCGAGTGATGGCTATCATCTTGTCGCTCAACTGTTTCAGTTCTTTAATACGAGCGAGACGATTGGTGATGAGCTGCCAATAGGCATCTGTGGCTATAGGATAGCGCAAGGAGATGCCTTGGCGTTGCAGACGCTCGGCCCGTACAAGGTCGGTCACAGTGCCTTCCACGCTTCCACCGATAACCGCCGTGTCACAATCCATCTGCGCGCGGAACATACGAAGTCTCACCGACACGCCAAGTGTATCGAAGATTCCTGCCTCGCGGGCCACGAAAAGCGGCAGACAGTCAAGCGTAGGCAGTACAGCCACCTTGAAGGCGGCCCTGTTGATGCTGTCGAGACGGGCTCGCTCAACTTTTCCCATGCGCCGGCGCTCCTCATAGGAGTTGCCGCCTCCGCACGCAACGAGGCTTGCAACAACCAACACTACAACTACCAGGACATGCAGAGCAGACGTAAAATGATTTTTCATTCAGACTGCCTGATAGCCTTTAGTGCTGTTGTGTGCCAGAAGATCCTTCAAATTCATCTCCCGATAGTCGTTTTTCCGCTTCTCGGCCTCAATGATAGCACTTTCTTCTGCTTCCTCTTCCGAATGGGTGAAAGTAAACACACGGTTTTTAAATTCGGCTACAGCCCATCCTGTGAGTGCGACTGCAATAAACAGGATAAATACCACTTGAACTGACATAAACTTATTTTTTATTACCTTTATATTATCATATATAATTATGTGGAAAGCGGTAATCATCCAAGACAGATGGCCGGATGCATGTTTCAGACATGCGTCTTGCCGCTTTTTACATATAGTCTTATCAGTGCAAAGGTAGGCAGAATTTTGGGAACAACAAAATAATCAATTAAAACTTTTTCTCCCGTGTGCGCCAACATGGCAACAGCTCTTCAAAAAGCCAGCCATCCTTCGGACATTGCGACGGTAAATTTCGACCGATCAGGCACTACCGTGATTGGCAAATACCTGCTCAACCACTCATTCATGCTCCCCGGACTGGTACATGTGGTAGTGGCAACAATAGCGGGTTACGGCATATCCTCGCTCTATCATTTCGCCTTCGGTCTGTATTGAGACGGGGATTGTCAATTCTGCAAGAGCTCGGATATGAAGAATAATATTAACAAAATCACCTCCGCCGGAACTCTCCAGCCAGAATGAAAAGTAGGCTTTAAACCACTGAAAAAACTTGCTGACATTCTCGTTCGGGCCCTCCGGACTCGCAAAAGAGCCACAGTTGGGATGTAAAAGGGCCACAGTTGCGCTGCAACTAATCAATGAAAATGAAGAAAAATCGAAGTTGGTGTAAACTAACTGATAGTGAGTAGGAAACGGAACGATTTGCATAAAAGTGCTCTTTTCAAAAAGGGTCATAATATGCAGATTTAGGCAGAAGTTCAGTTACCAGAGCGTTACCCGATTTTACCGTAGGTAACGATGGAGTTATATTAGGTAACTAAATTATTTTCGCTCGTGTGGCTGTTGCTACGGTCGGCAGTTTTTTGCATAGTGAGGAACGCTTTGAAATTGGTATTTTTGCCATAAAACATCAAAGCGTATGAAAACAGAAAAAATGAAGGTGTTGCTCTACCTCAAAAAGAGCGGTCTTGACAAGTCGGGCAAGGCTCCGATTATGGGACGGATAACCATCGGGCGTTCCATTGCCCAGTTCAGCTGCAAGCTCTCCTGCAATCCCAACTTGTGGAATCCACGTGAAAGTAGGATGGATGGCAAGAGCCGTGAGGCGGTGGAAATGAATGGAAGGTTGGAGAATTTACTGCTTTCCATTCAGTCGGCCTATCAGTCCTTGCTTACAAGAGGTCAGTCATTTGATGCAACCGATGTGAAGGAACAGTTTCAAGGCAGCATCCATACAAGGTGCATGCTCATTGAAAGATTGGATATGTTCATCAGAGAAAAGGAAAGTCATATCGGCATAGACATCAGGAAAGAGTCAATGGCAGGCTATCACTCAACGAGAATCCGCTTGCAGGAGTTCATTCAAAAGAAGTATAAGGTTTCTGACTTGGCTTTCTCACAACTGACAGAGAACTTCATCCATGAGTTTCAGCAGTACTTCTTGGGGGAGTGTGGATTTCAGAAAAGCTCATTCTATAATGTCGCCACCCATTTGAAGACGGTATGCAGGCTGGCTTATCGTGAGGGATTGGCAGACATCCTGCTTTTTGACAAAGCCAAAATTGGTAAGGGTAACAAGAAACTCCCCAAAGCACTCGATAAGGAAGCATTGGAAAAGCTGAAGGCTCTCCGCTTTGAAGCTTTGGAGAATGAAATGGAAATAGCAAGGGATATTTTTCTCTTTGCCTGTTATGTCGGTGCAGCCTATTGCGACTTGATGGAACTGAACAAATCTCATCTTGTCCGTGATGATGAGGGATGCCTTTGGCTGAAGTTCAATCGTCATAAGACAGGTGTATTATGCCGTATCAAACTGTTACCCGAAGCTATACGGATAATTGAGAAACTCCACAGCGATGAAAGGGAAACATTACTCCCCTATATCAAATACAAGAACTATCAGACCTGCTTGAATGCCCTACGACTTCGTGCAGGCATCTCCTTTCCTTTTACTACACACACTGCGAGGCACACATTTGCCACGCTCATCACGCTTGAACAGGGTGTACCTATTGAAACGGTAAGCAAGATGTTGGGACATAGCAACGTGAGTATGACCGAGCGTTATGCAAAGGTAACGCCCCAGAAACTCTTTGAGGAATTTGCCCGTTTCCTCTCTTTCACCGAAGATATGCAGTTGGTTATCTAATCCTTATCAGATTATTTTTCTCTTATCCATTTATTCATAAGCATCAAGACAATGAGAAGTACATTCAAGATACTATTCTATATCAACAGGCAAAAAGTGAAGGCAGACGGCAATACCGCTATTCTCTGTCGTATTACCATAGACGGAAAAAGAGCCGCTATCACTACAGACGAGCAGTGTAATCCCTCGGAGTGGAATGTCAAGCAGGGCTTGACGACTGACAAGAAGACCAATCAAAGAATCTATGAGTTCAAGAAGTTGGTGGAAAAGACCTATCGGGACATTCTTGTAAAAGATGGAATGGTAAGTGTGGAGCTTATCAAGAACCGCTTACAAGGCATAGCCACCAATCCCACTACGCTGCTTGCCATGAGTAGGGCGGAGCTGCAAGCAGTCAAGGAATGTGTGGGCAGATCAAGAGCAGAGGGAACTTATCTGAATCTGTTCCATTCTGACAGAAATCTCCGTGATTTTGTCGAAAGCAAAGGAGTGCAGGACATACCCATTGGAACAATTACGGAGGACTTGTTTGAGGAATACCGTTTCTTTCTCAAAAAGCGTGGGCTAAAAGCATCGACTGTTAATACTAATCTCTGCTGGCTGAGCCGACTGATATTCCGTGCGGTTAGTAGGAGGATTATCCGCTGCAATCCATTTGAGAATGCCAAGTATGAGAAAGCAGAAAAGAATATACGCTTTCTGCAAAAGAGCGATGTAATGAAACTTATGACAATGAGGATGAATGACAGCGAAGCGGAGCTGGCAAGACAGATGTTCGTCTTTTCCTGCTTTACGGGTTTGGCTATCTCAGATATAGAAAATTTGGAATACGAACATATCCAAGCGGCAGCGGACGGACAGAGGTATATAAGAAAGGAGCGTCAGAAGACAAAGGTTGAGTTCATGGTGCCTTTACATCCAATAGCCACGACGGTTATTGAACAGCAAAAAAGAGTACAGACAATGAAAGAAAAAGGACATGACATAGGCATGGATAATCGTCTTATCTTTCATCCTTGTTGTAGTAGAAGTGTGTTAGATACAAAGTTAAGTATTGTAGGCAAGGCTTGTGGTATCCGTCAAAGACTTTCCTACCACATGGCAAGACACACATTCGGCACGATGAGCCTGAGCGCAGGGATACCGATTGAGAGTATTGCCAAGATGATGGGGCACGCCTCCATTTCAAGCACTCAAGTTTATGCTCAAGTGACGGACAATAAGATTTCAGAGGATATGGACAGGCTTATAGCCAAGTACAAGGCAAAGAACAAAAATACCACAAATGCAAATATGGAAGCAGCAACAGATACAAAGACAATTCCGCTTGTTGTCAAATCAAATGGCAGAAAGGAGGAAACAGCATGAATGCGAACAATAACTGCCAAGGAAAGGCAGACGTAAATAGTCTGCGTAGTTATTTTGATTGGGATTGCAATATGCAGGTCATCCGCAAGGGAAACGGGAAGATTGCCATGACAGAGAGTGAACTTGCAAGATTCTTCGGTGTAACGTGGAGAAAACTCAACTATAGGTTGCAAACAATAATAAAATTCTCAAACCTGCATCCCTATGAAAGGAGTGCAGGAGAGGAGAAAATCGTTATCAATAGACAGCTCAAAGGCTATGCTCCGCTCTATTCGCTTCCTATTATCATCGCCCTGTCCTTTCAATTGGACAGTACGGAAGCGCATTTGTTCAGAAAGCATATCTGTCAGGGATTGCAGAATCCAATATCCATAATAACACCGATAATTCTACTCGGTAGCATGGATAACTGATTACCATTTACTATCTGCTATTTCCTTTTTCTTTCACTGATTATATCTTACTACATTACTACAATAAGGAGTAAAGCGGTGAAAGAGAAAGGATTAACTTGTAGTAAACTGTACGAGATAATAGTACTACGTAGTAACTAAATTGGCCTTCCTTCATTGTTTTAGCCATGCTCTAAAGGAGGTCTATATAACATTTGCTATTTGCAAGAAATCCTTTGCAACTCGCTTCCACTATTTACAGATAAAGATCCTATATACTTACGCGAGTTCGGGATAAGAAAATTGTCAAAAAAAGTTAGTAATCTCGCTATTATTTTGTAACTTTATAGTTGAAAATCAGTAGCTTATAAAACAAATATAGCGATGATTACCAAGGACAAAGTTGTAGAAATTTTCTGTATTATCGATGAGTTTAACAAGAATTTGGATGGTGAGCTAAAGAGAAACCTGCGTTTACCCAACCAGGACGGTAATGGGAAACGTTACAGAAATCGTAAAGGAAGGCTTTCTGAAAGCGAAATTATGACGATTCTTATATGCTATCATTTCGGTACCTGTCGCAATTTTAAGGAGTATTATCAGAATTGTATCCTCGGCTGCTTCCACAAAGAGTTTCCCAATGCGGTATCCTATAATCGCTTTGTAGAACTCATGCCCCGTGTGTTCTTCAAGATGATGCTGTTCATGAAGCTCTATGCTTTCGGCAAGTATACGGGGATAACGTTCGTTGATAGCATAATGATCCCCGTATGCCACAACGTAAGAAGGTATTTCAACAAGGTCTTTTCGGGGCTCGCCAAGAACGGAAAAGGGACTATGGGCTGGTGTCATGGCTTCAAACTTCACCTACTTTGCAATGATTCGGGCGAGGTAATCACATTCTGTCTTACTGGAGCCAACGCGGATGACAGGGATAGTAGGGTGTAGAATGTATTTACAAAGGTGCTCTATGGAAAAATCTTTGCTGACAGAGGGTATATTAAGCAAGAACTCTTCGAAAGTCTATTCACTTAAGGTATCCAACTCGTTCATGGCGTGAAGGCTAAAATGAAGAACAAGCTGATGCCGATGTGGGATAAGATTATATCAAGAAAACGCTATATCATCGAGTGCATCAATGAACTCTTGAAGAATAAAGCTAACCTCATACACTCGCGACACCGCTCAATACATAACTTTATCATGAACCTATGTTCTGCCCTTACTGCCTATTGCTTTTTTGACAATAAACCTGAGGCTCTACCTGTTTATGTCGAAAAATCAAAGCAGTTAGACCTATTTGCATACTGATCTTATCCCGAACTCGAGTATACTTTACAAAGTAGGGACAGACGGGAAGAAACATGAGTCAGGACGTAGACTGGTACGCGTAGATTCCATTCAGGCCTCCGTGTTCTCCAGCTTCAATCATTTTGATCATGGCCCGCTTTATAAAGGTTGGGGACAATTTGCCTGGAATGGTAATGAAAAGGGAGAACCTATCAAGATTGATGAGATAATAGGAGCAACACCAAGCAAGAGTCTTATACCACGGTGTCCGCAATGGATTTGAACGGTGACAGTTATCCTGACTGGATTCGTGAAAATAACGGTAAGATCAGAGTACCGCTTACTCATCAGATTGGTACGCTCGGTGATGGGCAAGACTATGGTGTGGAACCCTCAATGTCTTATGGAGAATCGGAAAACACAGGTGGGGAGCCGGATTTAGCATGGATCCCAATAGCTATAAGTTTCCCAATTTCAAAGAATAACTTAGAAAAGCAATAGCCTCTTTCGCTAAGAGTGTGGCAAGCTTGCAACAAACCAAGCGACTGGATAAGAATGCCGAAGGGGCGAGCTTTAGCGGCAACGTCTCGGAAGGAGCTTGCTGTGCCAGTGGTAATTTCTCAAGCGGAACATCAGAGTCCGTACGTGACTGGGGAGACCTTAACAGAGACGGACTGCCCGATATGATATCCAAGGGACAGGTACGTTATAATCTGGGATCTTCTTTCACCAAGTCTATGCCGTCAGGTTTCAATGTCGTCGAACACAGCTCAAATAATAACTATGGTGATGGAATGGGCGTATGTATCCCTATTCTCGGTCTCTTTAATATCTCTGCAGGACAGAATGATACAGGAAGCCTTACTTCTGGAAATGGTGTATTCCATGACACAAACGGTGACGGACTGCCCGACTTTGTCGAACAGGATAGCAATGGTGATCTAAAAGTCACTCTGAATACGGGCAGTGGCTTTGCTACACCGAAGGACCTGTAAAAGAAATCGGAACTTTCCAGTAACATGGGCTCTTCCGTAGCCATATATGCCAGCTCTGCCTATACAATCCGTATACCCTTTCCGTTCGGCTTTGTCATCAATATTACACCGAGCATACAAGGTTCACATAGCGAAAGCATCAATCGCATGACTGCAGCTTTAATGGATATAGACGGCGACGGCTTGCCAGATCTCGTTTACAGCGATAGCGAAAACAGTATGAAGGTCCATCGCAACCTCACCGGTCGCACCGACCTGCTCAAAGGCGTTACCCTGCCTTTCGGCGACCATGTTTTCGTAGAATACAAGTAGACTGAACCGAGTTATAATACACCCGGTCGCCGTTGGGTGATGGCATCCGTGGAGACCACGGGCGGCTACGCTGAGAACGGAGACTCCAAGATGAGCAATGAGTTTGAGTATGAAGGCGGCTACCGCGACCGCCGAGAACGCGACTTCTACGGTTTTGAGAAAGTCATCACCAAACAGATTGACACGCAGAATGGTAATGCCGTTTACTGTCTTAACCGGCTTTAGCTTGTCATATTTCATCCACCTTTAAAATCAAAGAAA
>OATU01000497.1_pt1 | contig 34206 bp, 45 predicted proteins | sample 1516711 | NCBI WGS metagenome assembly OATU01 (sample SAMEA2579971, study PRJEB22360) | human gut metagenome | biome: human gut; feature: human-associated habitat; material: faeces | place: Denmark | collected 2008/2010 | reverse complement strand
TGAAGCAACCATTTATTCTCAGTCTTTAAACCTGAAAATTCAATAAAGCAATATTAAGCGGTGCGGCAGCCGTTGCTATATGGGTAATTGGAATTAAACACGTCCAGATTTTGGGCGTGTTTATTTTATTGGTATTCATCGACCTTTTCACTAAATGGGCTGCTATTGCCTATCAAATGTTAATTGATGAATACGGATACGATAAAGACCAAATGGCCGTATGGGAAAAGTACCGTGCAATACCGTTGGCGTTTGAAAAGGGCCTAATTTCCAGCCGATACATGCGAAAAGGGTTTGTGTTTAAAATCCTAACATATGTAGCAGCTACAATGGCGGCCGTATTATTTGATGAAATGAGCGGCCAAAAGCAATTCGCGGTATCGTTAGTTTGGTTATATTTGGGTTCCTGTGAATTCCTATCTATTATGGAAAACCTACGCGACGGCGGGAATGTGATGCTAGGTAAATTCCTTGATTTAATCCGAACAAAAATTGAAAACAAGGTGAAATTATAAGGGGGTACCATGAGAGGTATTGATGTAAGCGAAAATAACGGCGTAGTTGATTGGGGCGCGGTAAAGGCTAATGGGTTTGATTTCGCGATCATTCGCATCGGTTATGGCCGTGGTAATTTAGATAGTGAATTCTATAACAATATTAACGGTGCTATTAATGCTGGTTTAGCAGTTGGCGTATATCATTATTCGTACGCTATGAACGAAGAACACGCAGCAGAAGAAGCGGAATTCGTTTTAAATACACTTAATGATGCCGGCTTAACTGTGGATAAGTTGCCAATGGGTATATGGTTCGATATGGAAGATGCTGACGACTACAAGGCAGAACGTGGCATGCCAACAGAACAGCAACTAACTAATATATGCAGCGTGTTCATCAATAAATTATGGCAAGCTGGTTACGTTAATACAGGCCTATATGCTAGTTATGACTGGTTAGTAAATGCACTAGATATTAGCCAGTTGGGCGGGTGCGCTATTTGGTGCGCACAATTAAATAGTCAATGCGATTATTACGGCGCTAATTTGTGGCAATATACATTTACTGAAAACATTGAAGGCAAGGAATTTGATGCGGATTTAGTCTTAAATTGGCCTATCTAACGGGGGTACTTTATGGATACTATCAAGCAATTCATAAAAGCGTATTTGCCAGTTATCACAGTAGCATTGCTTATGCTGCTGGTGGTAGTTGCTGGCTTATTCGCATATAACGTAATGCATACCAAAAAGCTGCAAGAACCGGTTATTATCAATCAGACCGTGGCGAAAAACCCGGTTAAATTAGGGGAAGCGCTTAACGTATCGCCAAATGTAGCGAAGGAAGTTATTTCCTATAAGGAAAGTACTGAACCGGTAGCGACGTATTACACAAAAGCGCCAACGCTACATGATGCGGCAGTAGTTACGAAAAACGCTATTAAAGAAAAATCGCCTACTATTCCAAAGGAAGCCACGGAAAAAAGCGATAGAACGGCTGTAGTAGAAAATACCGATGAACAAAAGATTGATGTATATAAGATTAATCTTAACAAAGTGCATCGTGTAATGGGTGGCGTTACAGTACTGGAAACGGGTAAGATATACGAAACGGTAGGTTATCAAGCTGGCGACTTTCAAGGCCTAGCGCATTTTGACGGTAAGCATTTCAAAGGGGCCAGCGCGCTTTATACATTTGCGAAATGGTAGGTGATCCGATTATCTCCGAGTTGCACGGATTGCAAAAGTAAACTATTAGTTGACAGTTGGAAAGGAAACATTATGAAAACTTTTGAATTTGAAGGCAAGAAACATGAATTTGCGGAAGATATTACACCAAAGAAAGACGGTTTATATACCGCAACTTTAACAGACCATAACAACGTACGTTGTGAAATGTGGTTTGTAAACGGCGAATTAAAACGCCTTGTTGAATTAGATTAATAAGAAAGGGGTACCATAAGCGATACCCCTCTTTTTTTATTTTGACGGCAAAAATACGGCAAAAATTTTATGTAAAACTATATAATTTTGTGGAATGAATTTTAAAATTTACGTTATGGCCAATCAGTTAAAAACTACAATGTGCGATTTCGTGGATAAAAATTATCATATACGATATAATAAATGAGATATAACAAATAGCATATAAAATGCCTTAATTAAAGCACTTTTATATATCAACGTCAAAAATTCGGCAAAAATAATTAGCCAAAAATATTGGCAACTTTATCGGCTGCCTTTAGTCGCATATCATCGGAAAAATGAACATAGGTTTTTAATACTGTTTGTAGGCTATCACCTAATAGGGCGGATACTGTTTTGATATCTACGCCGTTTGATAATAATTTAGTTGCGTATGTATGGCGTAGATCATGAATGGAGTTATCCGGTAAGAAACTTTTCATTATTTGTGATGCGCCCCAGCTACTACTAATTCTATTATTAAAAAGGCGGCCAGTTGAATATGTTCCTTTGTAATCTTTCAATATTCTTGCTAATACTGGCGGTATAGGTAGTTGTCGATAGCTATTTTTTGATTTAAGCGGTTTTAACGCATATTTGTTGTAATCAATAGCGCCGAATTGCTGCACTACATTAATTATATTACTATCTAAATCTACGTTATCCCAAGTAAGGCCGATAATTTCGCCGTATCTCATTCCTGTATAGGCAGCAATAGAAAATATAACATAGTATTTATAGTTTCTATCCTTTACGTCGTTTAAAAATGTTTCTATTTCTATATCTGATAACGCCTTTATTTTAATAGGCTTATTATTTTTAAAACGTGGTATAACTTTTAATTCGTTTATAGGAATTATTTTATATTGGTATACCGCATAACTAAATAAACGCTGAATTATGCCCAAGGCAAGGTTTTTGGAAGCCGTTGCGTATGTTGTATCATTTAATATGCGTTTCACTTGATACGGCGTAATATTCGCAATTTTTTCGTTAAATATAGGTTTGAATATATCGAACGTACGCACATAGGCGCGGTATGTATTAAATGCGCGCGGCTTGTTTTCTCTAATATAAATGTTAAAAAAATCAATAAGAGTAATATTTCTAAGACTATCATCGGTTGCGGTGATAGTCTTTTTTAGTTTATCAATGATCGTTTGCGCGTGGATTTTTGCCGCCTTCTGAGTTTCAAAACCTTGTTTAGATTTCTGGCGCCAGCGGTTGCCGTCTTTGTATGAAACGATACATTGATACCCTTTATCCTTTTTTCTTATCGTGATGTTGCATTGCATTATCTAATTCCCCTATAGAATATTTGGCTATGTAATGCGCGGCAATGAATAGGGCCATTAATATGAGCATCAATATATACCGATGTTCTTGCCACGGAATAAGGCCTAACGCCAAGCCAATAATTAAATAAAAAATACTTTGGTAACAAGCTACACTAACTGCATGTTTCTTTTCCATTTTGAACCCCTTTATTTAACAATAAATGCGCGAAAGAATCCGCATCATGTTCCAGTTTTGTACGTAAATCCGCATCTATTTCCTTGAATAAATCATAATCCTTATGAAGAAATATATGCCCTAATTGATGCGCAAGTGCTATACGTTGCTGGCGCCTACTTAACCGGCTATTAATAACAATAGCCTTTTTAATCTCCGGTTTAATCAGTACACCGCTAACACCTACGGGCATACGTTTATAAAATACTTTAATGTTCAATCTACTTGCAATGGTGCGCGGTTCATTTGAACCGTACGAATTAATTAAGTCTAAAACCATATTTAACATGCTAACAATTCCCCTTGAATATATTAATCGTCTAATACTGCTTTTAACACTTTTTGTAATTTTGCTTTTTGTTTTTCCGTCAATTCGCGATCGCCATAATAACATACTAAAGCGCTATCTGTAATTTTCTTTAAATCAATTTTTACCTCTTTTGTTTTGATAACAGGCGTTCCCTCTACGCCGTCGGTAAAATAACTTACTGGTACACCGAAATACTCCGATAATATTTTAATATTCTTTAAACTAGGGTTGCTTTCTCCTTTTCTCCAACGTGAAAATGCACTTTGTGGAATGTTGGTATCTTTTGAAATTTGATATGCTGATACTCCAGTTTTTCGCATTAATTCTTCAATTTTGTTGTATAGCATAGTGTACCTCGCTAAATATAAACAAACTGTTTAACATTTTTATAAAGTGTTTACTAGACTACTTACTATAACGGAAGTACAATATAGCCATAAGGTACTTATGAAATCGTAAGTGTCTTGAAAATCTGATATAGCAAGTGCGGTGTCGAATACTAACACTTGCTATAACGCAAGTATAACATTTAGAAAAGGTGGTGTAAATGATTAAAACAGTAACAAAAAATGTTTTTAAACTTATGGATAGTAACGGCGTTACCGCTTATAAGCTATCCAAAGAAACGGGAATATCTGAAAGCGTTATTTCCCGTTGGCGTAGTGGCGAACAATCGCCTAGCCTTAGTAGCCTTGTAAAGGTTGCGCACTTCTTTAATTGTGGTTTATCTGAATTGATGAAAGGGGTTACGAAATGAAACTAACGTATACCGTGGAAGAAGTGGCCGAAGTTTTAGGCATTTCTAAATCGTCGGTATACAACTTGCGAAACGCTGGCACAATTCACCAGCTAACAAAATTACCGGGCGTTTTATTTTCAGTCAAAGAAATTCAAGAAATAGCCGGATTAGAAACCGAAATAAATGCAGTTAATTACCGGGCATTAAAAGCAGAAAACGAAGAATTGGCGAAAGAAAATGCAAAACTAAAAAACAGTATAAAAAAAATCACCAGCAATGTACTGGAGATTACGGGGGAATTTGTCAATGACTAGCATTATGAAAATTGCGGGTTTTGTATTGTTGTTAGGTACGCCCGGATCATTAGAGATTGACGTACTAACATTTTATGAAGCAATGCTACAAGGCCTATTAGGCATTACGCTGCTATATAGTGGCATCTATATTGATAAATTAAAAAAGGCCCAATAGTAACGGCGATTACTAAAGGGCAGATGCGAAAAGTGAGTTATTAAAGCATCTTAACCGCATAATATCATATGTGCGTTAAGGTGGCAAGGTGTAAAAAATGGACTTTGACTGGCAATTAAATAAAAAACAAATAGCCGAAGTTTCGGCAATGTTCACAGAACTATGTGAAAAAATAGCAGATAAAGAAATTTCTATCGGTTTTAGCGTTAGAAAAATCGATGAAGAAGGCGAAGAAACGCTTTTTACTTATGATGTATACGCAATATATGAAGGCAAAATAATTTATATAACTATGGGAAGTTATCGGTCTTTAATGGGTTCAACTATAACAAATAATGACATAGCGGAAATTATTGCGTTCTTGAAAGGGAATAAATAAAAATGAGTAGCATTTATACATTAAATAAAGATTATGCGGAACTATCCGCAATGCTTGAAGCAGCAGAAACGCCGGAAGAAATTGAAGCAATTCAAAATACTTTGGAAATGTTGAATTTGTCTATCGAAGAAAAGATAGAAAATACGGCCAAATACATGATTAATGTTGAAGCCGATATACAAGGCATTAAGGCTGAAATTGATAGATTGAACAAGGTAAAAAAATCAAAAGAAAGCACTATTGAAACATTAAAAAACAATATCGAATATTCGATGAAACAAAAAGGCATTGAAAAATTGGGAGTTGGTACCTTTAAAGCTGGTTATCGCAAAAGCGAAAGTGTTGAAATTATAAACCTTGATGTAATTCCAGCGGACTTTACAAAGGTTGAAATTAAAGCCGATAAAACTGCCATTAAAAAAGCAATTAAAGCCGGGGAAACGGTAGAAGGTGCAGAAGTTAGAACAAACATGAATTTCTATATTAAGTAGGCGGTGAAACATGGAATTTAGAACACTAAAAGCAAATGAAATAGATTGCCGTATTCAATCGCTAAATGAAAAGAATGGAAATGTAGGGGCAGTAGTGCTGCTATATAAAGATGCACGCGTTGATATGCGACTACTTGATGAAGTTGTAGGTGCATTAAATTGGAAACGCGAACATACGATCATTGGCGATAGATTATACTGTACGGTTTCAATCTATAACGAACATACTGGCGAATGGGTTGGAAAGTCCGATGTAGGTACTGAAAGCAATACCGAAAAGGAAAAAGGCCAAGCATCTGACAGTTTTAAGCGCGCATGCTTTAACTGGGGTATCGGTAGGGAATTATACTCCGCACCATTTACCTATATAAACCTACAAAGCGGCGAATGGAAACCGGGTAAAGACGGAAAGCCTAAATCATACGCAAAATTTACGGTTAAAGAAATTGAATATGACGAAAATCGAAATATCAGTAAATTAACCATAGTCGATAGCAAGGGAAGTATTCGCTATACAATGGGTGGCAATGCAGCACCAGCGGCAGCAACTAAACCGAAAGAAAAGCATGTTGCTGGATATGATGAATTTGTAGCATTGCAACAGGCGCACGACGTACCGCCGGCGGAAATCACAAAATATATTGCAACAGAATTCAAAAAACCACGCCTTGCGTTGTTAAATGAGTTTGAAATGGTTGCAGCGTTGGACTGGTTAAAGAAATTCATTGAAAAAGGCGCCGAATAATGAAATGGATAACAAAGGGTATTAATTTAATCAAGTCTATAGGCTGGAATGTATTAATTCCGGCCCCTATAGATGAAATGTTGAGTAAATTAGACCCTAACGTTGAATATATCGTTGAAATACGTAAAAAGGTAAAGCGCCGTTCATTAAACGCCAACGCGTATGCATGGGTATTATGCGATAAGATAGCGCGCGAACTTTCAAAAAACGCCTACATTTCAAAAAACGATGTATATAAGCGTGTTATTAAAGAAGCTGGTACATTTACCTATCTACCAATAAAAAACGATGCCACAGGGCGATTTATTGAAATTTGGCACGGCCACGGGTTAGGCTGGTACGCCGAAGAAGCTGGGCCAGCAAAAACCGAAGGTTATACAATCGTTCGCGCCTATCATGGAAGCAGCGTTTATACAGTAGATGAAATGCGGCGTTTAATTGATGCATTGGTTGATGAGTGCAACCAATTAAACATACCTTTAGAAAATAATGATTATATCAACTCATTAATAAACGAATGGGGGAACAATGAACAAGCGAAAGAAACTTGATAACGTTCTATACGCCAGAACTAGAAAATGGGCGTATGAACGCGATGAGGGTTTATGCGTGCTATGTGGCGCAATGGCTACGGAAGTACATCATATAACTTTCAGAAGTCAAGGCGGCTTATCAAATCTTAATAATCTGGCTTGCTTATGCCGTGATTGCCATACAAAAGCACATGGCAGCGATGCCAAGAAAATACGGGAAGTGTTAAAAGAAAGGAATTCAAAAATACAATGGCAGAACGGCGAATGATGTCAAAGAAAATTATTGATACAGATAATTTCCTAGATATGCCACAAAGTACACAATGCCTATACTTTCATTTGTTGTTAAGGGCAGATGATGACGGCTTTATTCAATCGCCAAAAAGCATCATGCGTATAACGGGGTGTAAGGAAGATGATTTAAAACTACTTAACGCAAAAGGGTTTGTGATTGGTTTTGAAACTGGCGTTATTGTCATTAGACATTGGCGGATACATAACTATGTACAAAGTGATCGTTATTCAAAATCAGAACTACCGGAAGCAAAATGCGTAGAACTAAAAAACAAGGTGTATGAAGTGGTAGGGCAACCGATAAACCCAGATAATACCTACATGGATACAAAATGTATACAAAATGGATACAATCTGGATACACAGATAAGAATAGATAAGATAAGAGAAGAAGAGAATAGAAAAGAAACAATATGTCATGTTTCACATGACGATATGGCGAATTCTCATATTGAAATTATCGAATATCTTAATCTTAAAACTGGTTCAAAATTTAAACCTACAACTAAACCATATGTACAAGCAATTAGATCACGCTTGAAAGAAGGTTATACCGTTGATGATTTTAAAACCGTGATTGATAAAAAATGCCGTGAATGGAAAGGTACAAAACTAGAAAAGTACTTAACGCCTAAAACACTATTTGCGCCAAGCCATTTTGATACATATCTCAATTCAAATGAAATGGCAGCCATGACGGATACAGAACGAAAAATCAATGAACTGAACGCATTAATTGATGCAGTAGAAAGGGGAACAGATGAGGGAACCGAACGCAAAAACGTTGACGGCTACGGGTCAATTATTGATATATCCGAATATTGATGTAGCAAAAACAAAAATGTACGCATTTATGTTAGAGGATATTAATCCTGTAACATTGACCGAAGCAATCAAGCAATGCATTAATTCATGTGAGTTTCTTCCGTCAGTTGCAACCATTCGCAAGAAAGCGGAAGAAATTTCCGGATATGTGAACGGCAAGGAAGAACGATTGATTGCGCAAGATGCATGGGAAGTGGTTAGAAAGAAAGCCAGCCAAGTAGGATATGAAAAAGGACTTGATGAGTTGGAAGGAATAACAAGGCTTGCTGCTAAAACTGTATGGCGTTTCTTCGACCCAAGAAACTGCCAAAGCTATAACGAAAGCGCAGCAATGAGCCAGTTTTGTAAGGCTTATGAACAACTGGCAGCGCGTGAACAAAAGAATATGGAAATAGCGGCAAGCATCAAAAGTAATGGCCTGTTAATGGAAGCGCGTAAACGTGCAGAACTTAACATGCCACGAAATACAGAAATTAAGATGCTAGATAACGGCCATTTGGTTGAGGTTGAAAAATACGAAGCCGTAGATTTAAAAAGCATCGTTAAAAAAGCAGATATATCCGAAGAAGGGAAAGCCTTAATTATGGGGGTGTTGGAATGAACAAAAAATATAATTTATTCCCAAAATTAATCAAATGTAGGGAATTGTTAGGGTATACACAATCCGACATGGCATCTATTGCCGGCGTATCACCAGAAACATACAAGAAACATGAACGCGGTGAATTTGAATTCAGATTATCCGAAATGCTGGCAATTCAAGAAAACATTAACAACGAATTACAAACACATTTAACACTTGATGAATTATTTCAAATTGGAAAAATCGTTTAAATGCGTTGTATGGAATTTTTAAGCCGTCAATGATAAATCATAAGGGCGGAATAGTAAAAGGGGCAAAATGAGCAAATTTACCCTATAGAATTAGAAAATAGAGAGGTAATTATATTATGAATAGTGTTCAATTAATGGGGAATCTTGCGCGTGATCCAGAAGTTAGATATACACAATCTGGAAAGGCGGTTGCAACGTTCACAGTAGCAGCCAGCAATACATATATTGATAGTGCTACAAACGAAACGAAGGAACAAACGGCGTTCGTTAATTGTGTAGCATGGGGCAAGCTGGGCGAAGCGGTAGGCAACTACAGAAAAGGAAACCGCTTATTTGTAGAGGGTCGAATTCAAACAAGAAGCTATGAAACGCAAGACGGCCAAAAGAAATACGTAACAGAAGTTATTGCAAGTTTTGTAGGCGTATCCGCTTTAAATGATGCGGAAGCTGGCAGCAATTTCGATAATTTTGCAGATGATAAGGGGAACGATGAAAATATTCCGTTCTAATAGGTGGCAAAAATGTTAGTTAAGAATGATAAGGAATGGTGCTGGTGTTTGTGTGAGCATGTAGGATATCCGCAAAAAAGCATTGAAGATGCCGTGAAAGATTTTAACGAATTTAACGAAACATACCAATATGTAGAACCGCAACTTGTTAGAGTCGGAAACCCTTATTATTATGTTCCTACTGTTGATGCGGAGCGTGTTATCAATGACATTATAGATTATGATCTTGATGATGAAATAGCAGAATATTCGGAAGATTATTTGTTACATGTAGAACTGAAACAAATTGACGTTTTACAAGAAAAATTAACGAAGGCGTTTCGTGAATGGGAAGAACAAAACGGATATAAAAACACATCGTTTGTTATTTTTGAAACTATTAACCCTTTTGAAAATAAGGAATAAAGAAATGAAATCACCGTGTAAGGGGTGTGAGTATAGGGTGTTAGGCTGCCATAGTACATGCGCGGCCTACATCAAATACAGTACCAACAGAAAAAAAGAAATAGAAACCCGTGATATACGGGGCGATGTGTTTGGATATGTAAAGGATAGTAATAACCGCATCAAGCGGCGTATAGGTAAATGTTAGGAAGGTAAACATGAAATTTATAGATTTTTTCAGCGGTATAGGCGGCTTTCATACAGGGTTAGAAAAAGCTGGTATGAAGTGTATAGGCTGGTGCGAATTTGATAAGTTTGCGCAAGCATCATACCGGGCAATGTATGATACGGATAATTTATGGTTTGGCGATGATGTAACAAAGGTTAAGGGAAAGGATTTACCAAAGGCGGATTTGTGGACGTTTGGATTTCCTTGCCAAGATGTGAGCATTGCCGGTAAACAAAAAGGAATTAAAGAAGGTACTAGAAGCGGTCTATTTTATGAAATTATGAGGTTAATTAATGAGTGCGAAGAAAATAAACCCAAATGGCTTATGTGTGAAAACGTTAAGAATTTGCTATCAATCGACGGGGGGGGCGGGTTCCTCACCGTTATTAGTGAAATGGCAGAAAGAGGGTACAGTATTGAATGGGGTGTGTACAATTCCAAAAACTACGGAGTACCGCAAAACAGGGAACGCGTGTATATTATCGGATATTCTGGAGAAGAATGTACCGGAAAGTTATTACCTAACCCAAGAGAAAACACAACAACTCTTAAACAAGTCGTTGGCGGTTCACAGGGAATGAGGGTATATGATCCAGACGGAACAAGCTGCACTTTGTCAGCGCAAGGCGGCGGAATGGGTGCAAAAACTGGGTTATACACAATTACGGAAAGCGGTGTTCACAATCTAGGAAATGTTACTGCTTATAAAAATGATTACACAGTATATGCAAGTGGTGTAGCACGCACGTTAATGGCATGTTCTTATAAACATGTTCCGCAAGTAGCTATTAAAAATGCAACTAAAACAGGATACACAATGGCAGGAATTGGCGACGGCATAGACCTAGCATATCCAAATAGTCAAACAAGAAGAGGGCGCGTTCAACCGCAGCAAGCTAACACATTAACAACTAACGATAATTTAGGCGTATTAGTAGATGATCAACCTATCCGAATTAGAAAATTAACGCCTAAAGAGTGCTGGCGATTGCAAGGGTTTTCTGATGCACAATATGAGAAAGCGGCAGCAGTAAATAGTAATAGCCAATTATATAAACAAGCTGGCAATGCCGTTACTGTAAATGTGGTAGAAGAAATTGGGAAGCATATTATGCATATAGAAAACGGCGATTGAATATATTGTAAAGGGGAATTGATAAATGAATGTAAAGGTAGACATGGGAAGCGGTAGAGTTTTTACATGTGAGCAACTAGCCAGCGCATTAACGCTGGTTATTGAAAACATGATTTTGAAACCAAAAGTAACGCAAGATAGATTTTTGATTACGGTTGAATACAACTACCATAAGGACGGCAAAACGAAACGATTGCGGCAAGCACTTTCCAAAATGGTAATGGAAGTATTCAATGGAACGGTTGAAGCGTACATTTACAACGTACGGCAGCAACTGAAAGAAATTATTATAAAAGGGGAATTATACGATGAAGAATGAGCAAAAATGGTTATTGCAAGAAATGTATAACGAAGGTTATCGTGATATTAAGATTGAAGGCGTTTATGCGTTCTTTGTAAATCCTACATTTATAGAAAACGGCGGGAATTTTAAGATACGCGATCATACTCCAAGAATTCCGTGCAAGGTGCTGGGGTTAAATCCTAATATCCGTAAATATTCTATTGCATCGTTGCTGGATATCGTGGAATGGGAAAAGGTACCAGTTGATACGCCAGTTATCGCAGAAACTGGACTTGTAAAAGCAAAACTTTACTTTGCAAAATACGAAAATGGCCGCGTATATTGTTTTAGGGGTGGCAAAACGTCGTGGACTAGTTTAGGTGATTTTTACTGGGTGTATCCGGAAGATGATGTATTATTGGCAGAAAGGGCGTTAAATGAGTGTGATTGATATTACATTAAAAGGCCGGCCAGCAACTAAAAAGAATAGCGGCCGTATTGTATTCAAGAATGGAAAACGCATTATAATTCCTTCGGAAGCATACGAAAATTATGAAGATGCTTGTTTATGGCAACTGGCTGGAAAGAAACTACATACATCTGGCATCATCGTTGTTGAATGTAAATACTATCTACCAAATAAAAGAAGTTGGCCGGACTTAATCGGGTTGCTACAAGCGACTAGCGATATATTAACGAAAGCGAAAGTTATCGACGATGATAAATGGATATGTTCATATGGTAATAGCTGCATCGCTGGTATTGATAAAGATAACCCAAGGGCAGAAATACGAATTATGGATAGAAAAAATAAAGTATTGGAAGCGTTATTGAAATGAGGGGCAATAAATGGAACTACTAAACAGGATTAAACGTATATTTGGATTTAAACGCTATAATGCGGACGTTATCAAAATTAAGCGATGCTTGCCCGGTGTATTATTGCCTAAAGTCGGTAGCGTAGATGCTGCTGGCATGGACTTTTATCAACCGGAAAGCGTAGTTATAGAACCGCATCAAACGCAATATATCACGCTAGGCCTAGCAATGGAAATTCCAAAAGGCTATATGTTAATGCTGGCGCCACGTTCCAGCATGAGCAAAACGCCGTTAATTATTCCGAATTCATTCGGGGTGATTGATGCGGACTATAGGGGAGAAATTAAAGCAATTCTACACAATACCAGCGATACGCCGTATTTAATTCAAAAGGGCGATAGATTAGTACAGGGAATTATGGTACCAGTTGGCGCGTTAAAGTTATTAGAGGTTGCACAGTTAACCGAAACGGCGCGCGGTACCGGTGGTATTGGCAGCACAGGTAAATAGCCATGATTAGATTATTATTTGATGCTGCATTGATGTTTTCATTGGTGATAGCATTAATTAAATTAGTATCAGTATTTACGATGTAGTGGATAAGGGGCAATATAAACGCCCCTTTGATACAAATAGGCGAAAGGGGAAATGTGTAATGCCTATTATTGATCCGATGTATTTGTACTTGATTGAGTTGTTACATAATATCGATGCATTTAATCAAGGAATTCTTATTATATCTACGTTATTGATTTGTGCGGCTGGCTGCTTTTATCTCATTGATGATGAACTTAGAGAGGTATTAAAAGCCAATAAGAAAAAGGTGTTTGTATTGTTTGGAGTGTTTTTTGTAAGTACAATGATTGCAATATTCATACCTACAAAAGATGCTATGTATAAAATGCTGCTGGCGCATTATGTAACAACTGATAATATCAAGCTTGTAAACGATGCTATCAAAGTTAATTTACAGGATTATTTGAACATGTTAGGGGAAACGGTTAAGAATTTACGATAATGAACCATGCGGGGGAATAAATGACGGATAAAGAATATAGAGAAATCGGCAAGGAATTCCTAGAACCGATTAAATTAATATCAATGAAAATTAAATCGTTAAAGGAAGATCTAAAGCATTTGCAATCCGATATAACAACGATTGGGGCAGTTGATTATAGCAAGGAACGTTTAAGCGGTGGCGGAACGCCGGGCGGGTTAGACCGTCAAATAGTACGGCTTGAAAGTAAACGCGATGCCGTACATAAAGAAATAGGTGCGTTAATTGATGAACGCGAAACGGCGGCGGAAATCATCAATCAATGCACCACAGGGAAAACCAATATATTATTAATGCGTGAGTATATAGACGGCGAAAGCGCGAAATATGCTAAGAGTTTCACCAATTTAGGAAAAACGCAAGCCAGCGAATTAAAAAGGTTAGGCCTTATTAATGTAGGTAAATTTTTACATGAAACGTATTACCCTAGCATGTATACTGCTAAGACGGTAAAAGTCGAACTATATCGAACTACATCGGAATAGTACGGAAAAACCATATATAGTATAATTATATTGTCAAATGATGCTTAAAAGGTCATTGGCGTAATTCTCCTATATATACGATGCACATGGGGAACTTTGGGCCGTTCCCCTATTGTGTATTGTAAACCGATACCGATAAAAAGAATTCCTTTCAAACATACATAATGCCATTGAGAACAATCCTATCAAATATAAAGATGTACTACCAAGCACAACAACAATAAGCATAATAAACCTAATTTCATGTGATCCATATCGGTATTGGTTTAGAGTATACAACAAAAATGAATAAAGTTATCAGAATATGAGGTATATCCACGGCGATATATCTCATTTTTTGCATAAAAAGAACATTTGATTATTGAAAACTGAACATAATGCACATTTTTTATTTTAAGAGATATCACCTTTCATAGTTTCCAATGATATTTTAGTGCGGCGTGTTCGGTTTTGAGTAATTAAAAAAGCCGCCCTGTGTAGGCGGCCTTTATTTTGTTATTCGTAGTAGTGGCAAGCAATAACTTCGTTTGTGTTATTGTCGATTAATTGCCATTCAAAACCGAAACTCATTGTACTGATGAAATCGGAAGCATCTGTTTTGTTTTCAAATTTCCATGTTTTGTTTGTGTTTACATCTTTAAGTGTTAGCATTTTAAATTCTCCTTTTTGAATACTTGTGTTTTCTGATGTATCTTATGGCTTAATTATACTTGCGTTTTCGCAAGTAGTCAATAGGGAAATTAAAAATTTTTCAAAAAAGTTTTGTGAAGGTGGTGAAAAGCTAGTGAATATCATATGTACCAAGTCGAAATGTCTTAATAACAAAGGCGGCAAATGTATAGCCAGCGAAATATACTATGACGGATTATGCCAAACATATTGCATTAGCCAACACGCCAGCAAGCAGCACGCGGGAATATGCCAACGATCACATGGCAGAATGAAAAGCAAAGATAACAACATACTACGATAGGGGGTGAAACAATGGCGAAAACAACATATAAGGATTGGGAAGCAGAAGAAAAGATTTTGCTTTTACAAGGCTGGGCGCGTAATGGTTTAACAAATGAACAAATTGCCAGCAATATGGATATATCAACAGTAACCCTTTGGGAATGGCGCAAGAAATCACCTAAAATATCTAACGCCCTAAAAATAGGGAAAGATGAAGCGGACATACAAGTAGAAAATGCACTTTACAAAGCAGCACTTAAAGGAAATACAACGGCTATGATTTTCTGGCTTAAAAATCGACGTTCTAAAGAATGGCGCGATAAGATACAACAGGAAATTACAACAGAAAGCGCCGTTAAGTTGGTTATTGATAATAATGAATTGAGTGATACAGATGAGTAAAACAAATCTGTTTCGCGATGTAATACGGCCAACGACTAAGCAAAAGGAATTTTTAAGAGCAGTTAAGCAAAACATATATACACTATATGGCGGTGCTGCTGGTGGTGGTAAATCGTATATTCTCCGTTGGGGTTTGATATGGCTGCTTATTGATTGGTTTATCAAAACAGGAATAAAAGGCATACGCGTTGGGTTGTTTTGTGAAGATTATCCAAGTCTTGATGATCGTCAAATATCCAAAATCAAAATGGAGTTTCCAGAATGGTTAGGAACTTACAAGGAAAGCAACCATGAATTCACATTGAATGATGAATTAGGCGGCGGCGTGATATGTTTCCGCAATCTTGATAAACCTAGTAAATATCTTTCTAGTGAATTCGCTGCCATTGCTATTGATGAATTGACTTTAAATAGTCGCGACGTGTTCGACTTCTTGCGTATGCGTTTACGCTGGACTGGTATAACGGATACGAAATTAATCGCAGCAACTAACCCGGGCGGTAAGGGCCATATGTGGGTAAAAGACTTATTCATTGATAGAAACTTTACAAAGGAAATGCAACCATTCGCCGATAAGATTGCATATATCCAAGCGAGGGCAAGCGATAACCCGCATCTATCACAATCTTATATAGATGCACTTAATACGTTGCCCGAAAAACTACGTAAGGCATACTTAGACGGCGACTGGAATATATTTGAAGGTCAAGTATTTACAGAATTCCGCACCGATAAGCATGTAATAGAACCATTTGAAATACCGCATCATTGGCAACGGTACCGTTCAATGGACTGGGGATATACGAAACCATATGCGGTATATTCCGCGGCCGTTGATTATGACGACGTTTTATATATTACTGGTGAATATTACGGGTGCAAGCCGGGTATGCCGGATACTGGTACACAGGAAACCGCGCGGGAAGTTGCACAAAAGATAGAACACTTGAAAGACTATCAAGGTGTGGCAGACCCCGCTATATGGCAACGAACAGGGCATGACGGCCCAACGATTGCGGAAATATTTGCAACGGAAGGTGTGTATTGGACGAGGGCGGATAATGATAGATTAGCCGGACTTATGCAAGTACATCAACGACTAAAAGAAGGTAAGCTAAAGATATTTAGTAATTGCGTACACTTAATACGCACGTTGCCAGCTTTAACATACGATAAAATCAAAGTCGAAGATGTAGATACAAAGCAAGAAGATCATGCGTATGATGCGGTGCGTTATATGTGCATGGCAAGACCGGTTAAATCAGTTAAACCAGAAAAGCCATTCAATGACGGTTATAGATATGTTGACGATAGCGAAGGAGATGTGAGCGCATGGGGCGTATGAGTGAAAGGGCGTTGCGTGATTACGCCTTTAAAGTTCTTAAATCGGAATATGGCGAACGTGAAGAAAAGGGCGTTATTATTCCGGCGAAATATACAGACGCACAACTAGCAGAATTCGCTAAAGCGATGCCACAATGGCAGCTAGAGCAAATGTACGATATGATATATGGTTCTGAAATGGTGGAGTAATGAACATAGAACAAACTTTTGATATATATGAAGCGAAACAAAATGTAAAAAGTGCATTAGCCGCCACGTCAGAATGGCGCAAGGCTGCTGCCGAAGATTTTGCGTTTATGCAAGGTAAACAATGGCAAGACGGCGATTTAAAAAAGATGCGCGAAGCTGGACGACCAGCAATTACAATTAATAGAATTAGACCGGTTATTAATCTGTTATGCGGTTATGCATCACAGAATGAAACAGAACCGGACTTTTTACCACGTTCTGAAGAAGATGATAGAATTAGCCGCGTTGCTAAAGGTATTACAAAATACTGTTTAGACCGTGCGAATTATCAACGCAATAAAGGCAAATGTTTCCGCGATAAGATTATTTGCGGTTTAGCCAATTACTGGGTAAGTTATGAATTTGACTATACGAAGTTAGACGGCACAATTCAAATTGAACGTGTATCTCCGTTTGATGCTTTCATAGATCCGGAATGTAAGAAAGACGATTTAAGCGATGCGCAATATGTTGGACGTTATAGCTGGGAAAGCTCCGCTAAACTAAAGCAAGTGTATCCGGATAAGATTAACGAAATTGATGCACTAAAACATAAATACGATGATACCGAACAAGAAGCCGGCATAGTTGAAACAGTAGACGGCGAAGCGTTATGGTATAGCAGCAACTATAATAAAATCCGTGTAGTGCAGTATTGGTATAAGGAATACGGCAAAAAGAACGTATACATGACAAAAGAGGGGTTAATTGATGAAGCTAACCCGTTATTTGTTGTATTAATGGCTACGGGTAAAAAGCCTACAAGTATTCCAGATACTAAGATTAGATATGCAACGTTCGCCGATAGCGTTCTATTGGAAGAAGGCGAAAGCCCTTATAAGCATGGTAAATTCCCGTTAGTGCGTGAATATTGCTATTATACCGGCGAATTGGTAGATGATGAACTGGAACCGGCTGGCGTAGTGCGTGATATTAAAGATGCACAACGCGAATTAAACAAAAACCGAAGCCAACGCATGCACGTTGTTAATCAACAATCATTAGGCGTTAAATTCTGGCAAGGCCAACTAACCGAACAGACTAAGCGCGATATTAAAAATAATAGCACTAAACCGGGCGCGAATATCTATCTACCTCCGGGCGTAACGTTCATGGACGGTACTCCGGCAATGGATAGTAGTATTAATATGGCCCTTGAACAACAATCAAGCAATGATTTCTATTCTATCAGCGGCATCACTCCGGAAAGTCTAAGCGGTAGCGTTGGCAGTATGAGCGGCAAGGCAATCGACTTGCGGCAATCTGTAACAACAGTTCAAACGGCCGGCATCTTTGAACAATCAAAAGAAGCAGAACGCCAAATTGTTAAATTGTTATGGGGCGAGAAAAACGCACCGGGTTTAATTCCACAATTTTACAACGAAGCCAAAGCAATGCGCATTATGGGCGACGACGGTCAAAAAGAATTTATACAGATTGCACCGGGTTTAAATCAACCTATGCAAGAACAAGTACTAACTGATGCACTAGGGCAAGTACAAACTGATGCGGAAGGTAATCCGATTAAGCAAGTACTGTATGATCTATCCGCCTTTGATTTTGATATTGTAATTAGTACAAGCCAAGCAAGCGCAACGGCGCGACGTGCTAACCTTTACCAATTATTGGAAGCTAAGAAATCCGGCGTTGATATTCCTATGGATATCATACTTGATTTCATGGATTTCCCAGAAAAAGAAACGGTTAAGAAACGCATGCAAGAAGCGGCAGAAAAGCCAGCGTTACCAGAATTGCGCGTAAGTGGTTCACTTGATGATATGCCAGCGGAAGCATTGAGCATGTACCTACAAACATTAGGCGTACAGATTTCACCGCAGCAAATCATGGCGGAACGGTTAGCCTTGAAAGGTAAGGGGCAAAACATTCAAAATGCACCGCCAATTTTGCCGCCTATGGACGGTTTAGGTGCTATGTAATATAAACTATCAACACAATAATAAACGCTCCGTAATGGGGCGTTTTTTATATTATTTTCGCCCTAAGTAACGGCGTTAAAAGGCTTGCTTATACATTATCGCCCGGCAACGGCGTTAAACTGCCATATTTCTTTATTCGTCCGGCAATGACGTTAAAAGGCTAAGGAGTATTAGATATGGAAAAAGATTTAGTTAATATCGAAGATGCTGGTTTCACTCCGGAAGATTTAGAAAACGCGGGCGTGAACGTTGATGAACATACCGAAGAAACGGATACACAGGAAGCGGCAACAGATGAACCCTCTACAGATGATGCGGCGGAAAGTGATGCGAATGATGCGGAAGTAGATGCAGCGGCGCCGAACACTAATGAAGAAGAACCGGAACACGAAGAAAACCATACAAACGATAACAATCTAAAAGCGGCACTTGCACAGGAACGCGCAAGACGTAAAGCGGCCGAAGAACGCGCAAGACAATTTGAAGCGCAACAAAGACCAATTACATTGCCAGATAGTGAAGTATCTGATATCCGCGACTTTGTACGCCGTGAAGCATTGAAACGCTTTAATTTAACGGCGGAAGATTTAGAAAGTCTTATGTTTGAAGATGTAAACAAATACAACGATTTCATTCGTTTTGAAGCTAACGCAGAATACACGATCACAAATCAACAGTTAGCAGTACACCAACAAAGACAAACAAATCTAAATTTCGTAAATGAAATTAAATCATTACCAAATTTCGGGGAACTATATCAACGCGGATTAGAAAAGCTAAACGGCATGACAATGCGCGATGCACAACCAATAAACGATGCGTTCTACCGCGTAGATATTGGAGAAGGTACCGATGCCGATTTTGAAACAATCAGAAAATTTGTTAATGAACTGCAAAATGAACGGGCAACGAATACCGACGTTACGAATAACCCGTTACAGGTGGCCGCAACGTTGCCAAAGGCTGGCGCGTTAAACGGTGGCGTTCCTACACCTAACAAGGTAAGTGAAGAAGATATTTTGAAAGCGTATCAAACGGGCAACCTTGATGCATTGCCGGACGATGTACGCAAATATTTTGACGAATTATAAGGGGTAAAATATGGCAGACCAAAGAAACCAAGTTAATATTCCAGCGAATTTAGTACCTAAAGTATGGGCTAAAAAAGTATGGCATGAAGGCGTAAAAGATAGTTATTTTGATAAATTCACCGCAATGGACGGTTCCAACGTAGTACACCAAAACAAAGACTTAACAAATGTTAAAGGTGATAGCGTAGTATTCGGCTTGATGATGAATTTAAATGGGCCGGGCGTTGAAGGTAATCAAAAATTAACTGGCGCCGAAGATACATTGAACATTTATGATTTTACTGTACAAACTAAATTAATCCGTAATGCGGTATCTCGCTATGAAGCGGACGACCAAAAAACACAATATGATATGTTAAAAGAAATTAAAGGCGCGTTGAAGCAATGGCTTGCTGATTGGTTGGATAACAAATTGATGAGTGAATTATGTTCAACTCCTTCCTCTTCTAAAGAAGCGGTAGCTGCAAGTGCTGCCGGTACATATTCCAGCATTACGGCAAATGATAAATTAACAACAACTATTATTTCCCGTGCTAAACGTAAAGCAATGATGCATGCACCAAAAGTGCAACCGATTAAAGTTGACGGTATGGATAAGTACATTATGCTTGTTCATCCATGGGCGGCACGTGATTTGAAAGATGATCCAAAATGGTTGGCAGCACAACAAAACGCAAATGTACGCGGTTCTAAAAACCCTATCTTTACAGGCGCATTAGGCGAATACGACGGCGTTATTCTTTATGAATACGAACGCGTAGTGTGCGATAATACTGGCGCATCTAGTGCGAATGTATGCCATAACTTATTATTGGGTAAACAAGCGGCATGTTTCGCAGTAGCAAGACCAGCTAAACACATTGAACAAACAGACGACTACGGCAACATTGCTGGTAATGGTATCGCGTTCTATGGCGAAGTTAAAAAAACAAAATTCAATAATAAAGACTACGGCTCTATTCAAGTATTAACTGGTGGCGTTGTAGAACAATAATTTTTGAATTATGGGCGGGGTAATACCCGCCTTTATTCTTATATGGGGTGAATATGAACGTAAAACAAGTTATCAATAGGGCGTTCATGCAAATAGGCGATACACCGCAAGAACAGTATACTCCGTACCATTTACTGGAGTATTACAACGAAGGTAATCACTTATTAAATGCCCTTATCGGTCAGTACTGCCCTAGTTTGGCACAGGCAACGCACGAAGATAACGGCACCGGACGGATTACGCTGCCCGGTCAATGTATCAGCGTGTTAAATGTCAAGGCAGATGATGCGGACGTACAGGCCTATCATGTATTGAATTTACAAACGATAGTATTTGATGCGGATCATGAGCAGAAAATAACCGTTGATTATATAATGACTGCTGGCTATAAGAAACTGGAAGATGAAAGCGGACTACCGGCAGAATTAGAAACATTACTTGTTGATTACATCGTGTATAGGGTTATGAACCTTGACATTTCCGGCGTAACGGCGAATATGGTTAATGCGTTGCAATCAATTAATAATGGTTTAGGCAATAATGAAAGCGTAATAGCAGAAGGGTACTGGGATTATGGTAGTAAGCGAATTGATTACGCTGGTTAATGTAGAGTCTAACGAAATATTAGATGAGCAGTTGGAATATATCCAATACATTAACGCAGCCATTGACTGGCTAACTACTATTCTAGTTAGCATTAAAGACCGCGAAGTAGTTAAGAATACCGACATACCGAATTTGAAAGCGGTTCCGTCCGATTTCATGGGGTTCGTTCCTAAGAGTGGTTATCCTATCCGCATCATTAATGGAACATTTGAAACCTATGACGGGGAAACGGTCAATCAAGTGTTTTATAGCGTACGTAAAAATCACGTTGACGAAATGGACGATACTATTCCGTTTTCTGAATTCTTTCATCAGTATCTAGTGCAGCTTATATCTTTTATGGTTAAAAAGAAGTCGCTTATGACGGATTATGCTGCCTATGATAAACAATTCATTGACTACATAACGGAACAGATTAAGGCGGCAAGAGGTATAGCATAATGGGCGTTAAACAGGTGGCAACTACAAACGGGTTCCGGCTGGGCCTTGATTGGAGCAACCCGCCGGAAAATATCGACGTGCAAGCGCTAACACAGGCGCAACAATGCGAATTCGATAGAACAGATAATGCACTCCGTACTGTTCCGGGTATTCGTATATTGTATGATTTTGGCCTACCGGTAGAAACGCTATATCATGATGTGTACCGTAATAAGTGGTACTTTTCTAGTGGCCGAAATTTGTATGAAACAGATTTCAGTAGTAACAAACTATTAGGCACATTAAATGGTACCGAACGGCCAAAATATCATGCGTTTGGCGGTGATATTCTTATTGCCAGCGGTGATAAATTACAAGCCATTTCTGGTAGTGGTAAGTTATCCACTATTGAAAGTCCGGCATGTGATATAGTATCCAGCCATTCCGGCCGCGTACTGATTGCATCGACTCATTCGCATCGGTTGAATTGGTCAGCGGTTGGCGACTACAACGCATGGAACCATATCAGCAACGATGCATCAAGCGCGCAATATGTAGACGTTGGCTATAAAGACCAAGGCAGCATCATTGCGGTTGATTTCTTATCTAGGGCCATAATCGTATACAAAGAATACGGGCGCGTGTATCAAGTAATTGGCACGCCAGATGCACAGAATTTAACTGTATATCCATTATCCTCTACCGGTTATTGTAGTGGTGCAACGGTAAGCGTTGATGATCGTAGCTATTATTTAGGTAATCAAGGGTTCATGTCTTTCATGCCTACAAATACCTATGCAGAAATACAACCGTTTGAAACTGGCTTGAATATCAACTCTTATCTATTGAAGTACATTACAAAAGATTGCGAAGTATGGCATATATCCAGCCGTAAACAAATCTGGATTAAACCATATAATGGCGAAACGGTATTTATATATCACTACTTGCCACGATATGAGGACGGAAGGGGCGTTTTCACATCAAGAAAATTCACGCATGGTATCAATGCGGCGGTGAATGTAGACAAAGAAGTATACATCGCATACGGCAATAAAATTGGTATTCTTGATGAAACGATAGATACAGATGATGCGATACAAATTCAAACATCAATTATCAGCGGCAACAGACTGGCAACACGTCAATTTGTGTTGATTATGAACTATAACTTTGTAACGCATAATCTTATTCCCGGTCATGGTACTATTGGCATCTCAAATAAGAAGCCTAAGCCAATTAACTTTTCAAGCAAGGCAACAAAAACCTACTATGCGAATGAAAAGTTATACGCTGCCAAAACATTAATGAATGTTAATGAATACACGAAGGCGTATAAAATTGGCGGCGGTGCAAATCGTAATGTACAATTTAAAATCAATGTTCAAAAGGGCGCTATTTCGTTACGCCAGTTAGATTATACGTATGAAGAGGTTTAAACATGGCATATAAAGAAAAATACCCTTTGGATATAACGCCACAGGGCGATACTGTACAAGATAGTATTAAGAAAAACCGCGATGAATTATTGAACGTTGCGCAGCAAATGGAACTAAAAGCCGGCGGCGGTGGTGGTACTGGTGGCGGTGGTGGTACTGGTGGCCTACGTAATCGCGTATTAAGTGGCAAGGTAAGCAATGGGGAATTCTCATTCTTAACCGGTGATAACCTAAGCGTAATGATTGACGGCAGCCAAACGCCTGTATTGTTATCATTCGCCGACGGTTTCAACGATTACGGCGCGGTTGATTATACCCAAACGATTAACCGTAAGCAAAGCGCATGGAGTTTACCGGCCAACAATACATCGTATTTATACGTTGAGCGCTCCGCATCTGGCGGCCTAACCTATGGCAGTACAACGCTTGAACCAATGCGCCAGCCAAATGCACCAGCAGCGGCAACGGATAAAATGTACTACAATACCACAAACGAAAAAATGTATGTGTACACCGGAACGTATTGGAAAGAAATATTGCGCGTAGTGGTAGCGATTGCCGTTACAGATGCAACGCGTGTAAAGTCAATCAAGTATTATGATCCAAACGTAAACACCGCAACAGATGCCGTAATTGGCACGCGTACGGTTGACGGTAAAGCATATGCATTAACAGATATTCTTAATCAAATGGCGGAAGCTATTAAAAAGATTGCTGGTGATGCTAGTTTCACGAATAACCCAAGCCGTACACTTAAAACTATCACGGATACAGTAAACGGATTAAGTAGTGCATATTATCGCAAAACTGATACAGTAGCCAACGCAACGCACGCGGTTAGTGCAGATACGGCAACGCGGGCTAATTCAGCTGCAACGGCGGATAACGTTGCAACATGTGTTAAAAAGGCCGGCGATACTATGACGGGTACGTTAAAGGTTCCGGGCCTTTCCAATGAACCGATTGATTTAGATTATCTTGCTAACAACAAGGCGGGTTATAGTGGCTTCACATTTGGTGAATTAAATAACTACCGTATATGGGGTACTGCTTATTGGGGTATTGGCGCCATGTTCCCGTGGTATACAAGCCAAGACCGCGTGTTAGGCACTCAGTTATATTTTGCCAACAGTAACGCGGCCTTTATTCGTTTTGATACAAATACCAAGGGCATGAATGAATGGCAACGCATCGCAACGTTTGAAAATAACAATACGTTGACGTTCCCAAATGGCGCAAAGTTAAAGGTGGAATAATATGCCTAATCTAGTACTAGAATATAACGGCCAAATTTATCGGTTCGGATTAACTGCAAATGCAGCAGTAACGAACGGCCAAAACATTAAGGTTCCATTTAATGAAAGTGAATTATACGCACGCATCGGAAATGACAATACACCATTAAAGGTTATTAAAAACGGAAGCACGTATTCGGTGCAGTATAATCCGGTTGCTTTTAATAATATTTATGTAGATAGACCGGCAAGTGATCGTTCAGAATGGCGTGCCACAGTATTTTTCCCAAGTGGAAATTATCGTATCACAATAGACGGAAGCACGCGCGATAGTCGAGAAATACGAATTAATGATAATAGAAACATTGAAATAGTAATGAATATTATCGGTCAAGGGTATGGCAATCAGCGTTTAAAACTGACTATTAGCGGATATTATGATAGGCAAATACCAGCCGGAAGCAATCGCAATAAATTCAGTATAGAACGGATAGGGGATTAGTGATGCAACTTGAAAGCCTTGAAAGTATGATTAAAGACTATGAACGGCGCACGGGTGAACGTGTTAGTCTTGAAGGGTTTTATTTTGATGAAAATAATAACTACAAAGACAAATACAATTACTATTTCAAGTGGTTCCCTAATGCTGGGTTCTTATTCTGGACTATCAACGAACATGACGGCGAAAGATATTTTACTATCTGGCAAACATACGGCGATATGAAGGTAATAGGCAAGTATATCGTGGAAGTAATGAAAATGAATGATCTTGATGTAATTGTAACGGCAACACATCGAAGCGTACGCGGTTTCATTAAAAAGTGGAACATGGAACGCGTTCCATCTATGGACTATACCTATAATGGGTTTAATTACAAAGTGCTAAAGACGGTGCGAAAACACCTTGAAGCGACTTTGTAGAAAGGAAAAGCATGTTTAAATTTGACTTGCAATTATTTGGCGGCGGCGGTAAAAAGTCGAAGGTAAGCAGCATTGATGCCAAACTACCTACGGCAACGGCCGACGAAAAGCAACTATTACAAGGCCAAATGGATTGGATTAACAACACCAATCGAAGCGCCAACACCTTGCAAGGTATGGGCGATGCGGCATTAAACAACGTGATAACGCCAGAATACGGCAATATGTATAATTCGTATTTAGGCGCTAACCGTGGTAATCAAAATGCAATAGGGGCGTTACAGAATATGGTAACAACTGCCGGCGCCAAGAATGTAACGGATAACACGCGGTATGCAAATCAGTTAGCGGCAAGCGTTGATACTATGAACAACGGCGCAAGCCAACTGGCTAACGAATATAATGGCGCATTGCTACAAAATCAAAACGCAATGGATAGTATCACAAACGGCCAACTACCAACAGGCTATGCGGATGCTAGACGGCAAGCGTTAAACAATGATTTACAGGCAACAGTAGGCAATGCAGTTTCTGGCCTAGCAAGTCGCGGTATTGTGAATTCATCTATTACAGATAATGCATTAAATGATATTAGCAAGAACGCATCTAATACACTTGCGGCACAATATTCAAATGATTTAGGCCAAGCGGCTGCACTTAATACGCAAGCGCTTAATAATAATTTAAGCGGTATCGGTGCGAAAATGGGGTTATGGGGTAATACCTACAACAACAATCAAAACGGTATTATCAATCAAGCAAATCTAATGAACCAAGGTTATGCAAATCAGATGAATAACGCCGGCACCGCAGCTGGTTTAGTAGGTCAACGCGAAGGGTTAGCGCAAAACCCTATTAATACAGGCGCAACAACACAAAGCGCGGCAATTCAACCGGCCAAAGATTACTACTCTATGAGCCAGTTAAATAACGCGGATCAAGAAGATTTACTTAACAGATTTATGTCATTACGCTATGGACTAGCACAACCAGCACAAACAATGGTTAAGCAAGGTTCTGGCGGTTTCTTTGGAGGACTTATGAAAGGTTTTTGTTTTGTAGCGGGTACTGAAATTGCAACACCAGAAGGAGGCAAGGTTATTGAAACATTTGTAAATGGTGATACTGTTATTACGTTGGGTGCGGTTAATGATGTGATTGCATTGCATGATATGGGCGAAAAAGAAACACATCGCCTTGAAACTGTATCCTTTGGCGTAACAACCACAGGCACGGAAAAGGTATTGACTCCGGAAGGTTTAAAATTAGTTAGTGAATTGGTAGTTGGCGAAGTTATTATGACGGTTAATGCTTATGAACCGGTTACATTAAGCGAAGCAACTGGCAATACTGAACACGTATACGAATTGCAATGTACTGGCGATAATTTATTCTATGCTAACGGCATTATGGCGGAAGGCATCAATGAAGATGAATTGAAAGCTATTGCAGATGCAGCGGAAGAAACACCGGAAGAAAAACCGGCCAAAAAAACAACTAAAAAATCCAGCAAGAAAGATGAACCAGTAGAGGAAGCAACCGAAGAAGTAGAGAAAGTAGAGGAATAACACAATGGGCGTTATCTACGTTAAAGACTTTGAACCATGGGCGGCGTTGGGTGAATTAGCCGGTCAATATTTCTCTCACCGTTTAGGGGCATTGCAAAATAATAAAATGGCTAAAGGCTATCAAGCTATGTTAGGCGGTGGCGGTGGTGGTGCTGGCGGCGAACAAGACCCGAACGCGCTACAAGTTATGGATAATAATAACCGCATGGCTGGAATGGGTATGCAACAACCTAATAGCGCCGGCCAAATTAATCAGTTATTATCTAATTCCAATAACACATTTGCCAATAACTTGATGCAAAAGAATAATATCGGATTATGGGGCGGTCAAAATCCAGCTGCACCAGCACAACCGATGCAAGCTAATACAGATGCACCAAGTAATCCGGTTACGGATCAGCGTTTTAACGCTTATATGAATGAGCCAAGTCCTACATTACAAAAGCAGTTGCAAGCACAGGCAGCACAGGCACCACAAATGCCAGCGGCGCCAGCACAACCGCAACAAAACACGGGGTTATGGAATTTTCAAAATCTAAATAATACTGGTATTAATACAGGGGTACCGCAATCATACCAAGAAATGATGCAACAAAGACAAAACGCACCTTTTCATGGGGCGCCCAATTCGGCCGTAAATGGTAACGCCGAAGCGGATAAAGCGCCTGGCCAATACTCTATACCAGATAAAGCAAGCGTAACAAGTGAAGCACGTAAACAACTAGGGGCCAATACGTTGGCCCTAGTTAAAGCCGGTTTTGATTTTAAGACCGCGCAAGGTTTAGCCAGCGAACAATATCAAACTGACGTTAATAATATGTACATGCAGCAAGTCAACGAATATCAAGAAAAAGTGCTTGAACCAATGCGCCAGCAAATCATGAACAATCTTGTATTTACACAGGATAAAGACGGCAACCCGGTTGTAGATACCTATAACACAAAACGGGTTAAAGGGTTGGCGCCAGCCGTTGCAAGATACAATTATCTAGCCGGTAAAGTTGGCGCTGGTACTATTGACATGAATAACTTGAATTCTATTGCGGCACTTGATAAACCGGATTACAAATTTAGTAGTGCGCAAAACGGCCATATTGTACGTTACAACATGGGCGACGGTACTATTCAAGATATGGGCGGTTATGGCAAGGTTGAAACAAAACAATTTGCGAACGGTCAAGTTATTGTTATGACGCCAGACGGCCAAATGAAAAACATCGGAAACTTTGGTGCGAAAAACATTAAAGTTATGCCGGACGGTAAAACGTATATTGTTGGTACAGACGGCAGCATGAAATATGTAGGTACGCACGTTAAACCGGCAACGGCTACACAATCCGGCACTAGCGGATATAATGCGCAAGTATTACGTACGTTATCCGCGCAGCATACCGCATGGGTTAAAGCTAACCCAGATAAAGCGGAAACCGAAAGCCCTTACTACGGGCAATTACAAAGCGCGTTAAGTGGTGCGCCTACTGCTGGCGGTGGTGGTACTGGAACGCCAACAGTTAAACGGCAACCGACTTATTCAAGCGAAGAACAAGCAGCGATTTCCAAGCGAATGAATGAACTTTCAGCGCAAGGCTGGAGCGATGATCAGATTGCGGCGGAACTTGATGCGGCCGGATACGGTCAATATAAATCGTGGTTAAAGTTTTATTAAATATAAAGGGGTAGACTATGGGTGCGTTTGATGATATTACAAGCCAATACGGAAAGGCAGCTGGAAACGGTAACGCCTTTGAAGATATAACAACCGAATACGGTTATGATGTAGGCAACGCGCCCAAGCCTACATTTTGGGATAGCGTTAAAAATAATGCCGAATATGTTGCTAATGGCGTTAAAAACAATATTGAATGGATTGATAAAACCGGCAAAGAAATTAACGACAATGTAGGCAATACCTTAACGGCGTGGAAAGATGATGTAGTAAAGAAATCAAACAATCTAGGTAATGAGTATTCTAAAAGTGCTGCCAATGCGATTGATGCTAATGGCGATAATTTTTCTAAATTTGATGATAATGGGGAGTTTATCGACGAATATGCTACACCGGGGTTAGGTAAAGCGCACGTAGAAACATATAACGCTGCCGTTGGTAAACCGGCCGGATATCTTGCAATTACTCCGTATGTTCCACCACCGGTGCGAATAGCTGCCGGCGTCCTTGCTGCTCCTACGATTGCAAGTGATACGGTTGATATGTATAACGCCAATGCAACCGCAGAAAACGACGGAACGGCACCAGACGGATTTTTAGGGAATAAATATGTCGCTACGGCTAAAAATCTTTTAGTAGACCCGGTGGCCGAGCCAGTAGAACGCTTAATTGACGACCCGGGGGAATTTGCTAAAAATATAGCCATGAACCCTACTAACTTATGGGGCGATGTATTTTTACCGGCTGCCATGATACATGGGGCAACACCTAAAAAGGTAAGCGGCGCAATCGGTGAACGTGTAGGGCGTGCAGCGGAACACATCAAAGAAAAGGCATCTAACGCCTTTGAAGATATTGGCGAACGTTTCACAAAAGATGCGCCAAAACTTGAAGAGGGCGTTATGTATAATGCATTTGATGATGTACCAGTACCGGAAGAACCGGCAAATACTGTAGAACCGCGCGAATATTCCGAAGGCGGTTTAAGCGGTCAACCTATGGAAGGTGAAACCGGTAATATCCAAGCGGATATATATAACCGATATCGTCAGAATGGTTTAAGCGACGTTGAAGCGGCTGCCATGACTGGTAATATCGGCGCCGAAAGTAGTTTTAGCACGACTGTTACAAGTGGCGACGGCTACGGTTCCCGTGGTTTGGTTCAATTTACTGGTGATAGATTGAACGGCGAAAAAGGTTTATTGAAATTTGCGGAAAATCGCGGGTTAGATCCGTGGGATTGGAGAACGCAAGTTGATTTCAGCGTATGGGAATTGCATAATACTGAAAGCGCTGCACTTGAAGCGATGCGCGCGCGCCCAGATGCAACACCGGAAGAAATGGCCGTTATCATACGAAAAAATTACGAAAGACCAGACCCGGCAGTTGCACATGATGATGTGCGGGCGCAAATTGCTAAAGAAACATTCGACGGCAACTATGGTAAATATGAAAATAGGCCACGTGATAATACAACGTTTAAAGATAATACGCTAGACCCTAATTATCGAAGCTATGAACAACCATTCAAAGATGAGTTTATAGAAAACGAAAAAACGGTAAACGGTGAAGAACCACATACCGATTTAAACAGTTTTGTAGAAAATGCCGATAAAAAACAGGTTAAAAACGAAGATTTAGGTATAAACTATCAAGGCGAAGGCGAAACGGCCCGTACAGGCGAAATAAATGAACTTCAACCGAAAGACCGCATAAATACTGACTTTGTAGAGGGTGGAAAACCTAAATTTGAAGAAAAAGCACTTGAAAATGATGCAAGTACTCAATTTAGGTATGAAGAAGATGCACCAAACGAAAGTTTACGAAATGCACTTGACGATTTACCGCCAAAAGCAAAAGAAACTATCATAAACGAATTAAAAAATGATGCATCTGAACCACGATATACCGAATTAGAAAATAAAGTAAATTCTAATACGGAAATATTGAAAGATTTAAACAAGGCAACAAAGCCAGATATTCCAAAAACGGAACTTGATGCGGTTAAGGTTCGATTATCTGAAAGCCTAGACGTACCAGTTGAACGATTGAACAACGAATACATGGAAACGGTTCGCCGTGATCGTGCTGCCGAACTAATTGCAGATGCGCAAGAATTGAAGTTGATGCAAGCGGAACCGGCAGAAGGTGGCGTGAGCAAATACGCGCAGCAACCTAGCCAGCTATTAGACAATGCAACGCATGAACAAGTACACGAAGCTATGGTGAAAGCCTTTGACGGCAACGAAGCAATAGCAAATCGTTATTTAGAAAGTAAAGGCGTTAGACCTACGGAACCGCTACAATATAGCGCTAAAGGTAATGAAACGCCACATACTGGCATTGATGAAGTAGGGCGGTTAGGCCGAAGCGTAACACGTAGGGAAATATTAGATGCGGTTAATAACCTATTTAATCAACGTGTTAAAAGTGGCCGTTTGGGTCGTGATAATGTACGCGGCTGGTATAACACTAAAACAGATGTAATTCGTAGCGGTAATTATGGTGAAATTCCAGTTATCATGCATGAATTGGGGCATTATGTAGATAATTATTTCGGTTTCAGTAAAGATGCACGGTTCAATACTGAATTTAACGGCGTTATTCAAGACCGGTTCGGTAAAGCATACAATAAGTTAGGCATGGACGGAATACGCGGCGAAGGTTACGCAGAATTTTTCAAAGATTATGTAAGTGATCGTGCGAAAGCAAAACGTGAATTTCCAGAATTTTATAATCACTTTACGGAAGCGATTAAGAATGAACCAGAATTAAACGGTATAACCAATAAATTATCGCAGCTGGTTCATGAATGGCACCGTCAAGGCGGGGCGGAACGTATCAAGGGCAGTATTTCTTTTGAAAGCAAGGGAAAAGTTAGCCAAGCCATTGATGCGGTTAAGCGTGGCGAAACTAAAGACGTAATCAAAAAAGCATTAAATGATGTATACACTAAAGCCGTTGATGAATTGAACCCGTTGAAGGATTTAGTTGAGGAAGTCGAACGCCAAACAGGCGAAAAGATTGCCTTTGATGATAATCCATATATGCAAGCGTGGTTAGCGCGTGGCTGGGTTGGTAAAGCTGAAACGCTTATTGAACACGGCGCACCGGAACATGGTATAAAATCACTCAAAGATATTTTGAAAGGTATAGGCGAAAAGGAACATAAGGAATTCTCCGCATATCTTGTAGCCTTGCACGATTTAGACTTGCACAAGAACAAACAAAAAGCAACGTTTGATTATACCGAAGATGCTGCCGTTTTAGGTAAGCACGCCGGAAATGAACGTTTTCAAAAGGCGGCAGTTGCAATATATAAATATCAAGATTACATGTTGCAAATGTTAGTTAAAGAAGGCATGTTGACGGCTAAGGCATATCATACAATGCGCAAAATGTACCCGCATTACATTCCATTTTTCCGCGACATGTCAGATGCTGGCATGCAATCGTTCTTATCTGGCGGAAAGGGTTTTATTGATGTATCTAGTCCGGTAAAACGTTTTAAAGGCAGTACGCGCGATATTATAGATCCATTGGAAAGTATCGTAAAGAATACGTTCCAATTCTATAACGCAGTAGAACGTAATCACGTTGGGCGTACATTTGCAAAACTTGCCGATAAAAACGGCGTAGGGCAAATAGTGGAACGTGTAAACGGCAACAAAGCGGCAACAGATAATACATTTAATGTTTGGGAAAACGGCGAAAAAGTAACGTATGAAACAACGCCGGAACTTATTCAAACGATGCGCATGTTAGATAAAGACCAATCAAACATGGTTGCAAAAATCTTATCATATCCGGCCAACTGGTTACGCGCTGGTGCTACATTATCACCAGAATTTATCTTGCGGAACCCTGTACGCGATATGATAGGCGCATCTATTTATTCAAAACATGGTTTTATTCCTGTAGTCGATACTTTTAAAGGACTATCACTATTCATTAAAAAAGGTGAATTATACTGGGAATATATGAAGTCCGGTGCCGCACATGCGGCAATGGTTTCGTTAGACCGCGACTATTTAGGCGGCCAATTACGCGATATTATGAGTCGTGAAAGTAAGGTTACTAAGTTAATTAAAAACCCTATTGAAGTATTACGCGCCATGAGTGAAGCAACAGAAATGGCAACACGATTGGCGGAATTCGATAACGCACGAAAGGGTTATACTGGGGTAGGTAATCGTCTATTCGGTAAAGATAGAAATCCTTTAACTGCAAGAGAAGCGGCACTTGAAAGCCGTGATATAACGTTAGATTTCAGCCGTAGGGGTTCGCATACTAAAAAGGCAAATCAAGTAATAGCCTTTTTTAACGCAACAATTCAAGGCGCCGACAAAATGGCCCGTGCTTTTAAAGAAGACCCGCGCGGTATGACTGTTAAAACCATGCTATATATTACGTTGCCAAGTGTTTTATTATGGTACATGAATAAAGATGATGAACGATACCAAGAGTTGCCACAATGGGAAAAAGATACGTTCTGGATTATTCCGGGCAAAGAAAACATGTATCGGGTTCCTAAGCCGTTTGAAGCTGGCGTGTTATTTGGTACATCGTTTGAACGTATGTTACAGTATTTCGACGACAATAAAAACAACCGTAAAAGCGTAGGTTTTAAGGGGTTCGGTGATAGAGTAATAGATAGCCTTGCACCTAGTTTTATGCCTACGGCTATGATACCGGTTGTTGAAGCTATGACGAATTACTCTTTATTCAGACAACGTAATATTATTCCACAATCACAAGAAAATTTACCGGCACGCCTACAGTACGGCGCTAATACAAGCGAAGTTGCAAAATTCGTAGGCGATAAAATCAACGTTTCACCGTATATTGTAGATAATACAATAAGAGGGTACGGCGGCGGCCTTGCTGGTTTAGGTTTAAGCGGTATTGATGCGGCTACTGGTGCAAAAGAAAACAATGCATCTAAAAAATGGTACGAAGCGCCGGGGTTAAGAGGGTTCACGGCGGCGCCTTATCAATCATCGAATAGCGTACAACGTGTTTATGATGATTATAAGGAACAAGAAAAGTTGCATAACGCGTTCAAGCTAACAGGGCAACGGCCAGACGGATACGATGCCAAAGAATTCGCAAAACTCAAAAATGCAAGTGATAGCCTAAAAGGTTTAAACAAAGCATCTAAAGCGATCATTAATAATGAACGTATGAGCGGCGAACAAAAGAGGGAACAATTAGACAAAATCAATATGAGAAAAGCCAATATAGCGCGCAGCGTTTATGGTTTAGGTAAGGTTAAATAAGGGGCGCATAATGGAGTTTATTTTGAAGTTTTTTGTTGAGGGTTGGAACTCTTTAACAGATAGTTTTGTATTGAAAGCAATATTAAGCGGTGCGGCAGCCGTTGCTATATGGGTAATTGGAATTAAA